>FWPV01007863.1_pt1 | contig 19037 bp, 10 predicted proteins | sample 2228371 | NCBI WGS metagenome assembly FWPV01 (sample SAMEA103939776, study PRJEB20133) | metagenome
CTCATCGAGGATGCAGAAGGGGGTGGGACTCACACGCATCACCGCAAAAAGCAGGGCCACGGCGGTCAAGGCACGTTCACCGCCGGAAAGCATCCCCAAACTCGACGTGCGCTTGCCCTGTGGACGGGCGATGATCTCCACCCCGTCGTCGCCGTTGGAGTTCTCACCCGCCGCCTCATCGCTCAGCAGCGTTAATTTAGCCGTCCCGCCGCTGAATAGCAGTTCGAAGATGCGCGAAAATTCCGTAGCAATAGCCTTGAATGTGGTGCGGAAGGTTGTCGTCATCATTTCATCCAGCTCGGTGATAATCTTCCGCAGGTGCGCCGAGGCATTCTCCAGGTCCATCATCTGCTCGCGGAGAAAGGTGTGGCGTTGTTCAAGTTCATCATATTCCTCTTTCGCGGCAAGATTCACCGGCTCAAGGCGGCGAATTTGGATGCGCAGATCACGGATCTGCCGTTCCAATTCTTCGGGCAGCTCGCTCACGACGGGCAGGGATGAAACAATCGCCTCTAGCGGCAACGGCTGTTGGGCAGAAAGCGTCTCCGGCAGGTTGCCGACGACGATTCCTAACGCCTCCTCGATTTCCCGGCGCAAGGCCTGGAGCTGATCTTCACGACGGTTGGCCTCAACCTCGGCCTGCGTGTGACGTTGTTCGGCATCGTGCCACACGCGCCGCGCCTCGCGTTCACGTCCCTCCTGGTGCTCCAGGGCCCGTTCGAGTTCGGCAAGTTGGGTCTCCAGCGGAGGAATTTGGGCAGCCAGCACATCCGCGGCCATCCGCGCCTCATCGTAAGCAGCCTGCACGGTCCCCAGGTGCTCATCTAAGGCGGCCAATTCCCGCCCCAACGTCTGGGCATGCTGCTCCGATAGGGCAATCTGCTCCTGCAAACGCTGTATTTCACGCTGCCGTGTTGTCAGTAACACCTGACGGTTGGCATGCTCTTGTTCCAATAACGCCACTTGCGTGCGGCGGGCAGTGACGATATTGACGGTCTCATCGTCGGCCAACGCGGTCAACTCCCCTGAAAGCGTCCCAAGCTGCGTCTCTGTTTCTTGCAAAGCAGCGCCGATCTCTGCACATTCGGCTTCAAGACGATGAGCCATCGCCTGTAGGCGTTCCCGCTCTTGTCTGACTTCACCGAGTAAGTTGTGCTGCCAGTCGGTTTCCTGGGTAAGTTTATCGAGCTGACGGATTTCATGCTCCATAGCGCGCTCGGCTTCTTGACGCCGCTGCACTGCCACACGCCGCCTTTCTATAGCCGTCTGCCATTCCTTCTGTGCCGTTTGAAGCCGGGCCTCATGGTCACGCAGTTCGTCCTGCAACACTTTGAGCGCAGCTTCAAGCGACCGGATATGTTCGGGCAGCTCGCGGCGTTCCCGCTCACGGGCCAGCAGGCTTCCCCCTTGGGTGGAGGATTGCCGTTCCTCGCCACCGGTGACGGCACCGCCCGACCGCACGATCTCACCCTCCAACGTCACAATGCGGAAGTTGCCGCGCAGTTTCCGGTACAGTTCACGCGCCACGGGCAGACTTTCGACCACCGCCGTGCGCCCCAACAACAGCACCACGGCCGGACGGTAATCCGCCGCATACGCCACCAATTCCGCAGCAACACCGATCACTCCCTCGGCTGCGGGTACATCCAACACGGGGGGCGGGTCTAAGGTGTCCAGAGGCAAAAAGGTGGCGCGTCCGGCACGCTGACGTTTCAACCATTCAATCGCAGCCTGCGCATCGGCCCAGCGCTCGGCCACGATGTCCTGCAACTGTCCTCCTAACGCCGTCTCGATAGCGCGGTCCAGATGGGGCGGAACCCGGATGAGGGTCGCGATGGTCCCCGGCAGACCACGCAACACGCCTTGCTCGGCCGCTTGTAACGTTGCCCGCACCCCGGCATATAACCCTGCTCCTTCACTATGCAGACGTTCCAAGACCTCAAAGCGCGTCGTGACTTGCTGAAGCTCGATCTGTTTACGCCCCAGTTCCCGGCGCATATTCTCGCCGACGGAACGCGCGGTGGAGAGCGATGCCTCTAGCTGCGTCACCGCGGCCTCAACGGCCCGTAGTGCAGTGTCGGCCTCTTCGAAGAGACGGCGCGCTTGTTCAACGGTAGCCTGCTGAGTCCGGCGGCGCTCGGTGAGAGCTGTCAGGCCGGCTTCCACCTGGGCCAACCGCTGCTCCAGGTTTGCCAGACGCTCGGTAGCCTGTTCCAGGCGGCTCTGACGGTCGGCAAGGCGGTGACGGCTTTCCAAAGCCCGCGCTTGAAGCTGTACCTGAAGGGTGATGAGGTTCTGCCGCTGTTGCTCTACCGCCCGATAGGCGGCTTCTGCCTCGGCGAGTTGGACCTGAGCTTCCTCCAACTGCGCTTGAGCGGTCGCTAATTCCTGTTGGAGTGTCGCCATGTCCTGCATCTCGGCATCGAGCGCCGAGTGCAACGGCACCACGTTAACCTGGCTTTCCTCCCAGCGTTCTTGTAACTGTCGGCGACGTTCACGGGCAACGGCCAGCTCGCGCTGCCGCTGCTCCATGGCCATGTGACGGGCACTACTGGCCCGATGCAACTCTGCCAATTGGCCTCGGACATCGGCCATCTGTTGTCGCAGGGTCACGATGGCAGCCGTGAGGGCCTCGGAAATGGCCGCCAGTTGCCGCATTTTCTCGGCGCGATAGGCCACGTGTTGCCGTGCTTGCTCCAATTCGGCTACCGCGCGTCCCCAACGATAACCGTACCAGGTGCGCAGGGTTGTGTTGAGTTCGGCGGTCAAGGCCGCATGCTGTTCGGCGCGCGCCGCCTGCTTTTTCAGACGACGCAGGTGGGGCTCAATCTCTCCTACAATGTCATAGACGCGCTCCAAATTGCGCTTGGTCTCCTCCAAGCGGGTGACAGCCTCCTCACGGCGTGTCCGATAGGGCGCAATGCCCGCCGCCTGTTCAAAAAGCGACAATCGCTCCTGTGGGCGCAACGATAGGACATGATCAACCAAGCCTTGTCCGATCACCAGATAAGCCTCGCGCCCCAACCCGGCGCGGTCGAGTAAATCGCGCAAGTCCATCAAGCGCACACGACTGTTATTGAGCAAATAGTCGGTCTTGCCGTCACGATAAGTGCGCCGCTCAATAGTGACCTCGGCAAAATCAACCGGTAGCCAACCGTCGCTGTTGTCGAAGGTGAGGGAGGCCCGCGCCATGCCGGCACGCGCACGCTTCTTGCTGCCGGCAAAGACCATATCCTCCCCCGTGCGCCCCCGGATTGTCGTTAAACGCTGTTCGCCCAACACCCACCGTATCGCATCCGCCACATTGCTTTTGCCACTGCCGTTGGGGCCGACAATAGCCGTAATGCCGGTAGGATACACGAACGTCACCGGGTCCGCAAAAGATTTGAAGCCCTGAATCTCGAGTTTTTTGAGTCTAGACATAGTGCTCCACTCATCGGCCGGCGGTTGCGCGTGCTTCTGGCGGTTGTCGCCGGGTATGCAGATTATGGCTCACTTTCAAGCAAAACCGGCGCGCAGCGCTCACGAAGCCCTGGGGGGGACCTCCGGCCAAACCGGAACAAACATCATCCATTGATCGGGGCGGCGGCGGATCAAATCCTCCGCCTCGTTGAGTACCCGCCGCAGATTAACGGCGACGTCGGTCGCCTCATTGCCGGTGCGCTCTATGGCCATCGGCGGATTGACGATCACGTTGTATTTTCCATCCTCATGGTAAGCGGCGCAGGTGACAATCAGGCAATCCGTACGCAAAGGGATACGAATATAGCCGGTCGGTAAATATGCCGTCGCGCCGAAGAATTCCACAGGCTCATTCCCCTCCTTGAGCGGATGATCTATGCCGGTGACCACCACGCCCCCCCCTCGCAAACGCGCGATAGCTTCCCGCAAAGCAGAAGGGGAAATAGGGGTCACGATGACGTTGCCCTTTTCGCGCAGGCGATTAAAGAACTCAAAACCGGGCGGCGGATCGGCAAGCGAAAGCGCCTGCATCGGCATGGGCAGATATTGGGAAACACCTATCCAGGCCAAATCGAAGTTGGACATGTGCACTCCCAGCACAAAAACGCCCTTTCCGGCGGCCAACGCCTGATCAAGATGCCTTTTGGACTCGGCGGTTAAATGCACCGGCGGATAAAATTCTTCCGCTCTGACTTTGCCGAGGCCGATATTGTGAAAAAGCTCGTAATAGCCACGGCTGACGTTGCCGATCAAGCGGTGCAGCGTGTGATCAAGCTCATCATCGGGTGTTTTCTCGCCCAACACGTGGCGCAAATTAGCCCGTGCCGCCCAATACAGATCGGGCTTGGTGATCACAATCAAGCGCGTCACCAACGCGGCGATAAAATGTCCACCGCGTGGCGGGAGATATTTACCGAGGTAAAAACCCAGCCGTGTAGGCCAATCCTTCGTCAAAAATGCTTTGGCGCCCAAAGATAATGTCCTACTTAGAATAAAGATTCACACACCTCGAGAAACGAGCCGGAGATGCCTCTTGACAGACTAAACAAATTTCGCGAACAAGATTTTTTCCCCTCAGCTATCAGACCCTTGCCCCAGCACACGCGGCGCTTCGACGAGCACAGGAATGCCACGCAACAGGCACAGGATCAGTGCCACCCATGCGGCGATGTGCGCGATCAGGTTTATCGTCGCGGCAGATGCCCCGGCGACAGCGTTCAGGCCGTGCGTCAGAGCGAGCAAGAAAAACGCCGCAGCTTTAGCAATCGCAAAAGGTGTGCGCAGCCAGGGTGACTTCACCAGAAAACGTCCTAGAGGAGAACGCATCATCTCGAACGGCGATAGTCCCTTCGCAGGCGCAACGGCGCGAACGGCGTCAACAAAAGTGCCGCGCGTCAACACAATCAGAGGGAAAATGATAGAAATGAGTCCCAAATGGGCAAAGACAACCCATAACAGGAATTCCACCGTTCGATCGGCGGCAATGTCAAGAACACTGCCGAGGATGGAGGTTTCGCCACGTTTGCGGGCCACCACCCCGTCAAAAGAGTCCAATAAAATAAGCAAAATGATGAGCGGAGCAGCGATAAAGCGGGGGGTAGCGGCAGGCCGGTAAAGCAAGAAAATGATGAGCACCAGCAAGGGCATACGCGACAGCGTGATGATATTCGCAAGCATTGTTTGTTCACCCCCTTCACAGAATCTGAAATCGAGAACCGCCTCGCCGCGCATCTGGCCAATGCGGCGACAAAATCGCGTCGGCGCTGTGCATGATCGCCTATGGCCGACTCTGCTTCAAGCGGCGCGTAGATACTCCGGCATAATGGCCACCTGTAGCAGACTTTGCAATCCGCGCAGGGCCAGGACCGGCCGCAACCGCCCTTCAGCGGGCAAAGACACGGCGGCGTGCAGGGCGGCCCACGGTTGCGCCATCAGGGCGCGCAATTCCCAGTCCACCGGCGTCAGGAAGTGAGACAGGGCTTCCCGGCGAATTCGCAACAACGCCGGCTGCGACCTACCATGCCAACGGCGCAAAGGCAATAGATAAACGGCCTGCACCAGGGCATCGGGAACTTCGGCGCCGCCTAAGCGGGGCGGCGTCAAAACAAAAAAGTAAGGTGTAGCCACTTGAACATCGTTCAGCACAACGATTTGCTTATCCTCGGCCAACACGTAAGCATGATTTGTGGGGAAAAAATCCACTTCGCAGTGCCAGTAATGGCGCAGATGATGAATCAATGCCCCATGCGGCGAATGCAATGCGTTGGGTTGAATTTTAGCAGTGCCAACCCCAATGGTCACACTGCCGCCGGCCGAACGGCCCCAAAATTGCTCATCGCTCAATTCAAAGTAGAAAGCCTCTTCATCGTACACCAGGCCCGAAAGAGCGATCAAGCGCAAAGAACGATCTTTGAGTACAGGCGTCGGCTCACGCCCCAATTGTGGATAAACTTCGAAAAGATCCATCGCCCACCATACCGGTTCAATATAGACTAACCGCATCCTGAAATTGCCATTTCCATCCGCAGACGACCTGAGCTATGCTCTCCGCCAAAGATGAAAATGAGTGTTGTTCCCCCGTCATGCCGATCAAAATCAGGACGCAGATTCACGCAGCTCATTCTGCGAGCATTCAAAAATCTGCTCAATCCGCTTAATCTGCTGACAGAGACAAACTTTTTTATCAAAGAAACTATTTCCAGAATAGACCCCATGAACGACTTAACTCGCTACTCGCCCCGCTTAATCTGCCGACACACATAAAGAAATTTTACCGTGCACTTAGGTATACCAGGAGAATTATACCATAAAGTATACGCCGAGAACGCCATGCGCTCCCTGCCGGGTGCATTTCAGAATGGGGGCGACTCTTCCTTAGAGTTACCAGAAATTTCTCCGCGTTCTCAGCGAACTCGGCGGTTAAATCAGACGTTTATCTAGCTTTTACCCCCGAATTGAAATACACCCTCCCTGCCTGCACGGTCAAGAACGCGCAGGTAGTTTTGTAACATACCTTGCTTTTGTAATGCACTCGCAACAACTTTGTAATAGCCAAAGTACGTTCTTGTGATAAAATCTAAGCAAGTCTCAGTGTCAATCGAACACAACGCAATCGCAGTTACACAAGACAAAGACCAGACATCATACCGACAAAGCGAAAACAAAAGTTCCATGTACTGTTCATACTGTGGGGCCTATAATCCTGAAAATGCCAAGAATTGCAGCCATTGTGCAGCCACGCTGGTCAGCCTGACAACCGCCAGCGAAACAATCCGCAAGTTGCAACAAGAGCTAGAGACAGCGCAAACTTCGATTGACCGGCTTCGACGCTATCTACCGTCGGTGATTGCCGATGGAATCTTGCATGATCAAAAACGGCTGCGTGGAGAGCGTCGAGATATTGCCGTTCTCTTTGCCGATGCGGTCAATTTCACGCGCCTTTCGGCCTCTTTGGATGCGGAATCGGTTTTCAACCTGATCAACGAACTTCTGGGACGTCTGGTCGCATGCGTCCACCGTTACGGCGGATTGGTGGACAAATTCACCGGCGACGGGCTGATGGCCATCTTCGGTGCGCCGGTCGCCAATGAGAATAACGCCGAAATGGCCGTCCGCGCGGCGCTCGATATGCAGCGTGCGGCGACAGAATTCACCCCCATCGCCAAAGCTCGACTCGGTGCGCCGCTCGAAATACGGATCGGCATCCACTGCGGGCCGGCCATCGCCGGCATTTTGGGGACCACCGAACAGGCTGCTTATACCGTTATCGGCGATACGGTCAACCTGGCTGCTCGCTTGGAAGCCCTGGCCACGCCGGGGAATATCCTCGTCAGTACCCAAGTTTATACCAGGACGCGGCCTTTCTTCAATTTTCAGGCCCAAGACCCCCTCACCGTCAAAGGTATGGACCAGCCTATTGTCACCTACGAGGTTACCGGTAAGCGGCTCACGCCCGAGGCCACGCGTGGCATCATAGGCGTCCCGCCTATCTTCCTGGGCCATGATGCCGAACTGGCAGAACTACGTGCACAGCTCAGGGCCTTCCTGGAAAATCACCAAGGCCAATGCATCATCGTGCATGGCGAAGCCGGCATGGGCAAGTCGCGTCTGGTCAGCGAATGGCTCTCCGACGTCGGCCCCAATATCGCCCAAATCTGGCAAGGCCGCAGCCTCCCTTACATTCAAGGCGTGGGTTACGGGGTCTTCCGTTCCCTCATGCAAAACGCTATCCAGGCCGATCCGACAATAGCCCCCTGGAACGGTCAAATCTCCCCGGCGATGATCCCCTTCCTCAAACAAATCATGGGACTGTCTCTGTCCGCCAAAGAGGCTTTGCCGTTCAGCACCTTGCCGCCTGAGCACATCAAACAACTCACTGCATTGGCTATGCGTGAATGGCTGATCGCCACGGCCCGCCGGCAACGGCTTATCATCGTTTTCGAAGACTTCCATTGGGCAGATGACCTCTCCCGCGATCTGCTCAAAAGTCTAAGTGCCCTTACCACCGAAGTGCCGCTGATCCTCTGCGTCATCACCCGCACTTTAGCGCAAAAACCTTTTGATGCTTCCATCCCCGAGGCGGAGATTTGTTCGGTCGGTGTGAAACCACTGACCCACGAACAGAGCCGCGACCTCCTGGCGCATATCATCGCCCTGGAAGGACTATCAGACGCCATCATCAACACCATTCTCACCAGAGCACAAGGCAATCCATTCTACATCGAAGAATTTGCCCGTATGCTGATCGAGAAGGGAATGCTCCGTCTGGTCGGCAATCAATGGCACGTGGTATCCAATGTGACGTTGGAAAAACTCGACGTCCCGACCTCGCTCCGTGAATTGATCATGGCACGTCTGGATCGCCTACCGGAGAACTTTTGGAACATTCTCCGTGACGCTGCCGTGATCGGCTTACAATTCGATGCGCGTATTCTGGGGAAAATCGAACAGCACTTCCACGGCATTGAGAATATTATGCCAACGCTCGAACGCTTGACCGAAGCCGGTCTCATAGAACCGCGTGCGCATGTTGATCCCTATACCTACACATTCCGGCACATCCTCACCCAAGAAAGCATTTATGAGAGTATTTTGCACACCCAACGGCCGGAATTACATCGTATGGTCGCCGAAGCCATTACCCAACTATATCCGGACAATCTGTACGATCAAGCCGAGGTGCTCGCCCGGCATTATGATCTGGCACGGATACGGGATAAAGCCCTGCATTACGCTCTCATAGCCGGCGATAAAGCGCGTCTTCATTTTGCCAACCGTAAGGCGGCCGAATACTACAGCCGTGCTCTCCAACTCTCCCAACATCTCAACCAACGGGAAAGTGAACGTTGGCAGGCCGCCATCGGTCTGGGCGATGTTCAGCAGCACATCGGCGAATACGAGGAGGCCACCGCCCTTTATCAAGCCGCCTTAGAGGAATGGAAAGAGGCCCCTCCTGAGGCTCAGGCTGAAGCCATGATGAAATTAGGGCACGTCTGGATACAACGCGGCAACGTCGAAGAAGCCGAAAAATGGTTACAAGACGGACTCGCATGCCTGGAAAAAGCGGCCAAGCCACAGCCCCAGATCCAAGCAGAAAGCTATTCCGCCTTAGGCTGGATTGCGCTGCGGCGTGGCGATCTACCGGGCGCACAGGCCCTCCTCGAACAGGCTCTGGCGTTGGTTGATCATACCGCCTTCTACGATACGCTTTCCTCAATCCTGAATCGCCTGGGGGCCGTGTATTATAACCGAGGTGATTGGGAACGCGCCACGCAGGCTGTCGAACGCGCTTTGGCCATTCGCGAAGAACTGGGCGATCTCTTGGGGGTGGCCCGTTCCTCCAACAACCTGGGGATCCTCAAATGCAACAGTGGTGACTGGAAAGGGGCCTTGGCAAGCTATCAACGGGGGCTAGAAATTCTGGAGATGATCAACGATATCGAGGGTATCGCGATTGCCCACACCAATATCGGCAATCTCCATATCAATATGGGAGAATGGGAGAAGGCAGAGGCCAACCTAGAACAGAGTTTCAACATCGCCCAGAAGATCGCCAATCCATACGAAATTGCACAAGCCCATCTGAATCTCAGCCTACTCTATTTGGCCCAGGATCGCTTCTCGCAAGTACAGCACCATCTCGACGCGGCTATTATGCTGTACAAACAAGCCGGGGCACGGGCCAATCCGGCCCTCATCGATGCTTATTGGCTCCAGGGGTCTCTCTGCCTGGCCCAAGGGCAGATTGATGATGCCGCCACATGGGCGGAGCGCAGCCACGCCTTACTGCAAGAGGTACAAAACAAAGCCGACCAGGAATCCGCCGAATGGGGACGCTACGAGCAATTACTCGGCCGTATCGCTGCAGCCCAGGGGCACACCATCCAAGCGCTTGAACATCTTGGGCGCGCAAGGACGATTTTCAACACCATCAGGAATCACCTTGAAGTTGGACGCACAGCCTATCACTGTGCGCAGGCATGGCTTAGCCAGGGCGAAAGGGAAAAGGCCCGCACCGAATGCAGCGAGGCCCACCGCATCTTCACCCAACTCGGCGCTATGGCGGACCTGCGGCGAGCCGAACAGATGTTGAAGCAGTTGAACGCCGTATAGGTATATCCTACCTGCGCACTCGATCATCCCATAACAAACACGGAGCAGGTTCTCTGCTCCGTGTTTGTGGGCAGCTCAAGTTTTTCTACTCCCCATCAACCCAATAATTGACGTTGACGACCGTGGCATTCGTTGGTACGTTGACCAAGTTATAGAAGTTTGCTGCCCAAGCCGGATCTCCCACGTTACCTGCCCAGCTCTGGAAACCACCTGCCCAGCTCTCAAAACCGCCGGCCCAAGATGTGTAACCGCCGTTCCATACCGTAAACCCACCTGTCCAGGTTGGCATGGCACCGGCCCAGCTCTCGAAGCCGCCGGCCCAGCTCTCGAAGCCGCCGGCCCAGCTCTCGAAGCCGCCCGCCCAACTCTCGAAGCCGTTTACCCACTGGACACACTCGGACGAAGGCGATACCACATCACTACTGGCCCAACTCTCAAAGCCGGAGGCCCAACTCTGAAAACCGGAGGCCCAACTTTCAAAACCATCCATCCAAGCGACATAATCTGCCCAACTTTCAAAGCCACCGGCCCAGCTTTCGAAGCCGCCTGCCCAACTTTCGAAACCACCGGCCCAGCTCTCGAAGCCACCGGCCCAACTCTCGAAGCCGCCATCCAATACACAGGCACCAGCCCAACTCTCAAAACCGCCCGCCCAGCTCTCGAAACCACCGGCCCAGCTCTCAAAGCCACCGGCCCAGCTCTCGAAACCACCGGCCCAACTCTCGAAGCCATCCGGCCATGCAGCATAGCCACCCTGCCAAACCCCAGAAGCGCCAGACCAGAAGTTCAACCCGGCGGCCCAGCTTTCAAAACCACCGGCCCAACTCTCGAAACCACCGGCCCAGCTTTCAAAACCATTCACCCACTGGACACACTGCGGCGTAGACAAAGTGAGACCGCCTGCCCAACTCTCAAAGCCGGCTGCCCAGCTCTCAAAACCAGAAGCCCAACTTGTAAAACCATCCACCCAGGCAACGAAATCCGCCCAGCTCTCGAAACCACCGGCCCAGCTCTCGAAACCGCCGGCCCAACTCTCAAAACCACCGGCCCAGCTTTCAAAACCGCCGGCCCAACTCTCAAAACCACCGGCCCAGCTCTCGAAACCATCGCCAACTCCGCAGGTACCGGCCCAACTCTCGAAGCCACCGGCCCAACTTTCAAAACCACCCGCCCAACTCTCAAAGCCACCGGCCCAGCTTTCAAAACCACCGGCCCAGCTTTCAAAACCACCGGCCCAGCTTTCAAAGCCACCGGCCCAACTCTCGAAGCCATCCGACCAGTTCGTGGCCCCTTCATAGCCGCCGGCCCAATCCACTGCACTGCCATTCCAAGTCGTATAACCGCCGGCCCAGCTCTCAAAACCCCCGCCGAGGATCTTGAACTCACCTGTCGTAGGATCAAAAGTCGTCCACCCCTGATAGTGAGTTACCCCGGCCAAGTCCGCCGCGATGTCCATACCTCGATTGGCTTCACCGGTGAGATCGGTGAAGACAGCATCGGCCGCCCAGACCCGCCCGGCGCCTTGCTGCCAGACGCTATAGGCAGCTTCACCGGTGGCCGCGTTAAACTGTGGACGTGCCGTCTGCATCAAGCGGAATTTCACCTGATCGGGCGTTAGCTCAGGATGGGCACTGAGCATCAAGGCCGCGATACCTGAGACGACGGCCGTTGACATCGAGGTACCCGCCATCTCAAAGTAGTGACCGTTTAACCGTCGCTCCGGATACTCTCGACTCAAATATGCATTGTTACGCATCAAGGATTCCACATGCGCCCCTGGAGCAATGAGATCAGGCTTCACAAAGGCATCCAACGTTGGCCCGGCAGCCGAAAACGGCGGTATGTAATCGTCTCCAAAATCACCCGGCGTCCGCGCATCGGTGAAAGCCCCAACGGTGATGACGTAAGGCGTGTTACCGGGCACCCCGATGCTCAGGGGATCGGGCCCCGTATTCCCGGCGCTGACGACTACTACGATACCTGCCTTCCAGGCTGCCATCACCGCCCGATTGTAAGGATCGGCCCAGTAAGGCGCAACCGGCACAGCATACATCGAGATATTCAATACGCGGATGTTGTAGACATCCTTGTTCTGCACGATCCAGTTAAGCCCTTGCAACACATCCGCATACGAGCCAACGCCGGTTTCATCCAGCACCCGCACGACAACCAGCTTGGCGTTGGGCGCTACCCCCCGGAATTCACCATCTTGGGTCTCATAGAAGCGGTTCGCCACAATGCCGGCAATATGGGTCCCATGACCGTTGGAATCACCGGGGGACTGATTCAGATGCGGAGGAGTAAAGAGCCGATGCGAGGCCACATCATAATAGGCCAAAATACGCTCTGCGTTGCCGGTGGCCGGGAACTTCAGGTCGGCAAACGTCGGATTAACGCCGCTGTCGAGGAAGGCCACCGTCACGCCATCCCCCAGATTCCCCGAATCCCACACAGCATCAACGCCGATTGCCTTCACGAACTCCACATTCGGCATGTTCCCCTGCCCGGCCGTCATCACTTGGCGATCCAAAGTCACCCGCACAACACCAGGGGCTTGCGCCAAACTTTGCTGCGCTACGGGCGGGATCTGCGCGACTACGGCGTCAATAATATCAATAACAGCCGTCACACGGCCACCGACATCTCGCACAGCCTCCTTCACCGCTGCGATGTCCGTGCCTTCAACGATGACTTGTATGAAGGCCTTCTGTGTAGGCCCTTGACCAAACACGGAGCCGGTCAACAGCACCAACACCAAGAAAGTTGTGATGATTCTGGAAATGAGTGATCTCTTCATTTGACGCCTCCAAGCCGCTGAACAAGTTGGTTGGAATAGGGTTAGATTACTTATCCTATCCTAACACATTTCCACCCAAATATAAATAGTACTTAAGTACTATTTACATACATCCAAACTACTGCCCGTCCCTGAACAAGCCGGCACTAAAAAACGCGGGATGGTTTTCACCATCCCGCGTTTTAGGCAAAGGTCAAATGACATTCAACTTCCCCGTGGCCGTGCTTCCCAGAGAAGTTGTTCACGCAACATTAAGTCGGTATTCCGCACTTTGAAAGCCAGATCACTGGCAATATTACGCATCAACAGATAACCGAAATAATGATCTTCTTCACAAAGCCGCATCAAATCCTCGCGTTTGATCGCCTGCAATCGTGCTTCTTCAGAGGCTGCTCGCGCAGAGGCCGAACGCATACCGCGATCAACAAGGCCGATCTCACCGAAGGTTTGGCCAGGCCACAGATTGGCAATAGTAACCGGCTGCGCAGAGGAATGAGAACCCAACAAATTTGGATCAATGATAATTTCTACAATCCCTTCGACAATGATATAAAGCTCGTCGCTGGGGGTGTTCTCTCTGACGATAACTTCACCTTTTTTATAAACGTACTCATGGCAGACGGTTGCGACTTTTTGCAGACTCTGTTTAGAAATTCCATAGAAAATATCTGCCTGTCGCAGCGTACTCACAATATTCATATCTACCTCCTTAGACAAGGCCAAACCCTCCTTCTCACTGTCCGAGTCTATCCAGATGCAGATTTTAGCGTGGGATTTGTGATGAAGCCGGTCGCTACCAGAGATGGCGCCCGCGGATTACACCGCATCACACAAAACCTCTCTTCAACCGAGATCAAGCACGTCCGTACGTATCGCTTGATCCGCAGCCCCTCTCAAACCTATTACGCTAAGTATAACGCAATTTAGCAAGGATGCAAACAACAATGAGACGCATGATGATCCGACTGTGGTCGGCGTCCTCTTTCACTCAATAAAGATCTCAACACGTTCACCCAGTTCGGCATCTTGCATATCAAGAATATAGCCTGTTTGGCCACGATTGAGCATTTCTTCGAGTTCACCCGTGTCCACACCTTCCATCCATGCGATATTCCCCCCTACGCGCAGCCCGGCACGCACCAGCCCGACGGGCAGCATAAGGTTAACCCGCACTCTCTGGGCCGCCAAATCTGTCACCCGAATACGCACCCAACGCGGTTTACGCTTCCGCGGCATACTTTCTGCCTGATCGAGTAAGGCATCCAATAAACGCGCCGCTTCATCGGGCGAGATTTTGCCTTCCTGAACCATCTGCAAGATTTTACGGCGCTCATTATGCGTCTTGCGCAAATCAGGCGGCGCAAGCGTCGTGGCCGCAGCAGCCGGAAGAGCCGGCGGCGAGGCCAGCTGCCCCAGGGCTTTTTGGAGTTCTTCCAGGGTCTGCTGTAAACGTTCGCGCTTCTCGGCGCGCATCTCCATCTTAATCTCAAATCTTTCAGCCTGAGCCAATAAACGCTCCCGTTGGACTTCCAGGCGTATGCGGGCCCCTGCATCTCCTGAAGATGCTTCTCCAGCGGACTCAACCGCCAACGCCGACTCAACTTGGGTCAATTCCTTTCTGATTGTCTCGAGTTGCTGCCGGATTTGCTCCTCATCCGCAAGTTCTTCAAGTTTGCGCTGCACTTTATCAATTTCTTGCTCCAGTTTTTCCCGCATCTGGGGCCCACTATTTGGTCTTGCCACCACAATACGCCTCCTGCAAAATGTCAATAGCTGAAGCAGACCGAAGAGAGAAAAATCTATCGAACATGAAAACAAAAAACTATGTACTCCGCATGCTCGGCGCCGACACCTCTCATCATTTCCTGAGGGCTTTTAGAACTTCATCAACGGTTGTCCGTCCTTCGGCAAGATCGTCTAACAACGATTGCAGCGATTCTTCTTCGACGACAGGTTCGCCGATCTCATATCCCATGGCACGAATCACCTCGTGCAGACGGTTACGGACGGTGGGGTAAGAAAGTCCCAATTCCTCCTGGACACGGTTAAACTTGCCTTCGAGGCGCACAAAAAGCTCGATAAAATCCCACTGTTCGGGGCTAAGGCGTGTCAAACGATGGGGGATAAAAGTGCCCTCAATGGCCGTGCCACATTGCACACATGACAAGCGCTCTACATAGAGTTCATCGCCACAAACAGGACATTTTGTGGGAACTAAGTACATCACCGACTCCTTAAAATCGCATTTAAGTATTTTAAGATAAGAAGCATTAAAGTTAATTTAATTTTATATCCAATTACAAATTGTCAACAGGGGATTAAATTATACTAAGCGCGGTAAAAATTCCTTATATTCCGCTCAGCAGACACCATGAGCGATGCTCTCTACCAAAGATGAAAATAGTTCGAAAGCTGCTGGACGCCGATTTTCGCAGATTCACGCAGATCATTTTTTGAGCCATCCCCAAAAAATCTGCTCAATCTGCTTAATCTGCAGAAACCAACTTTTTTCATCAAAGGAACTATTTTCGGAATAGACAACATAAACTACGTTACATAGATTTCACGGAGCAGGAGGAGGCATTATGAACTCAGCATTTATCACTCAAGTCATTGCGGACGGCGTTTGGCACATCAAGGACGAACGCGGCGGGGTGATGTACCTCGTCGCCGGGACGGAGCGCGCGCTGCTCATCGATACCGGATTCGGCGAGGGCGATCTGGCGGCGCACGTCGCCACGCTCACCGATCTGCCGGTCACGGTGGTCAACACTCATTACCACATGGATCACACGTCCGGCAACAAGTATTTTGCGGAAGCCTACATCCACACGGAAGACGCGCCGCTGGTGCAGGCGCCGTCCGCCAAGCTGATTCCGATTTACGACGGCTATACCTTCGACCTGGGCGGGCGTGAATTGCGCGTGATCACCACGCCGGGGCACACACCCGGCTCGATCTGCCTGCTGGATAAGACATCCCGCATCCTCTTCACCGGCGATTCGCCGCGACCGGGCGCGGTGATGCTGCACCTGCCGGCCTCGCTCACCGTGCAGGCGTTCTTCAATGGGATGCTGCGCCTGCGGACGTTCGCCGCCGACTTCGACACGCTCGCGCCGGCCCACGGGGAACCGCATCCTGTGGGGACGCTGCTGGACGACCTTATCACCTGCGCGGCGCAAATCCTTGACGGCGATCTGGTCGGCAAGCCGGAAACGACCCGCTTCGGCGATTGTCTGCTGGCGGAATACGGCAGCGCGGGCATCCTGTACCTGCCCGACAAGCTGTACTTCCGCTGGGGCGAGGGCGACGGCGTCATCTCGCCGGAAGTCCACGCCGACCGCAGCGCCACCTTGCGCGTCAAAGCGCCCCACGCGCAGCGCGTGCTCCTCAACGCGACGACGATCCTCAACGCCCTGGGCAGCGCCGATAGCAACATCGCCTTCCACGAAAAGGACGCGGACGGCGTGTGGTCGCTCACGCTGCCGCCCCTGCCGCCCGACATCTACGACTACAGCTTCCTTATTGACGGGGTAAACTTCCCCGATCCCAACAATCCCGACGCGCAGACCGGCTTCATGGCGCCGCGCAGCCTGCTCATCATCCCGCACGAGACGGGCGAGAACTACTTTGACGCGCGCGACGTGCCGCACGGGACGCTGCACCGCCACTACTACACCTCGCGGACACTCGGCGACGTGCGCGATGTCTACGTCTACACGCCGCCTGACTACGCGAAGAATCCCGACGCCACCTACCCCGTGCTCTACCTGCTCCACGGCGCGGGCGACGTCGCCGGGAGTTGGGCGCTGATGGGCCAGGCGCACCTGATCATGGACAACCTGCTCGCCGAGGGCAAGGCCGAACCGATGATCATCGCCATGCCGTTCGGCCACGCGCTGCCGCGCTCCGTCCCGTGGGAAGAACGCTGGCAGAAGAACACGCCGCTGTTCGAGCAAGACCTGCTCACCGACGTGCTGCCGCTGGTCGAATCCACGTATCGCGTGCGGGCGGACCGGGAGCATCGCGCCATTGCCGGGCTTTCGATGGGCGGCGCGCAGACGGATCACATCGGCCTGGGACATCTCGACCTGTTCAGCCACATTGGCATCTTCAGCGCGGGGGCACGCAACTTCAGCGAGCGTCACGCCGATCTGCTCGCCGATCCCGTGGGGACGAACGCCAAAATCAAGCTGCTCTTCCTGGGCTGCGGCACGCTGGATACGCTCGCGGCGGAAGGGATGGAAGAACTGCACGCCCTGCTGACCAGGCACGGCATCGCGCACACCTACTGGACGCTCGAAGGCGCGGCGCACACGTGGGTGGTCTGGCGGATGGTGCTCTACTACGAGTTCCTGCCCAGGTTGTGGCGTCCGTGAAACACGCCGGCCTGCACGATCTCACGCAGGGCCGCTTGCGCGACAACATCCTGCGGCTTTCATGGCCCAACCTGTTGAGCCAACTGCTCTTTATGGCCCCGTCGCTGTACGACGCGGTGTGGCTCGGCAGGCTCGGCGCGGGCGCGCAGGCCGCCGCCGGGCTGGCGACGTCGGTGCGCATCACGATGATCAGCGTGTTGATGGCCCTGAGCGGCGCGAGTGGCGCAGTCGTCGCCCGTTACATCGGCGCGAAAGACCAGAAGAACGCGAACCTGGCGGCGCTGCAATCCGTCATCCTGATGCTGGTCTCGTCCGGCGCGCTCGGCGTCATCGGCGTGATCTTCGCCGAACCGCTAATGCGCCTGGGCGGAGCCGACGCCGAGACGCTCCCGCTAGCAGTGCGCTACGCGCGCATCCTCTTCGGCGGGCTGATGGCGATGGAGATGGTGCCCAGCGTCGGTGGGATGCTGAGCGGCATCGGCGCGCCGCAGGTGTGGCTGGAGATGACGGCGTGGGTGATGGGCGTGATGCTCGTCGCCGAACCGCTGTTGGCGACCTGGCTCGGGCTGGAAGGGGCGGTGCTCGCGTTGACCGGCGCGCACGCCGTGGCGATGGTGTGGGGGCTATGGCGGCTCATCGCCGGACACGCGCCCGTGCGCATCGATCTGCACGACCTGCGGCTGGATTTCCCCATGATGCAGCGCGTGCTGCGCATCGCCGCGCCGACGATCATCCAACGCGGCACGCCCAATCTGGCGATGACGCTGTTGACGCGCTTTATCGCCGTCTATGGCGCGGCGGCGGTGGCGGCGTGGACGGTGGTACAGCGCATCTTCGGCTTCGCGCAGGTGCCGGGGATGGCGCTGGCGCGCGTCGCCCCGGCGATCGTGGGACAGAACCTTGGCGCCAAACAGCCGGAGCGCGCCGAACGCGGCGTCAATGTGCTGATGTGGATGACGCTCGCTGTCACCGGCATCGTCCTGGGCGCGCTGGTGATCTTCGCGCCGCAGGTCTTCGCTTTGTTCAGCGATGACCCCGCCGCCACCGCCGTCGGCGTGCAAATGCTGCGGGTGCTGGCGCTCGGCTATCTGGCGAACACGCTGACCTGGGTGCTCAACAGCGCGCAGACCGGTGCGGGCGAGACGGTCGCGCCGATGGTCATCAACATCGTCGCACTGTGGGTGATCCAGATTCCGCTGGTGTACCTCTTCTCACAAGTGCTCCACTTGGGCGTGACGAGCATCTGGGTCGCGTTGGGCATCGGCTGGGTCGTGCAATTCGCACTGCTGATGTATCGTCAGCGGCAGGGGGCATGGAAACTGAAGCAGATATAGCCAATGCTACGCCCTTTTGAACGTGACGGGTTCCTCATCCAGCGTGATGGTGAACGCGCCCAGAAGGGTGAGCGAAAGGTGTGGCATAACAGCTTGGGGCATCTGTCACATTTCAGAGAAAAGCGTCTCGGCCACGCTCTAGATTTCTCCTCGATAGACCAATTCCCACCCGTGATACACCAGCACCACGCCCTTGAGCGTCACCCGCGCGGCGACCGCTTGCACGCGCGCGTCGGTCAGATAGCGGCGCAGTTGGGCTTCGGCCTCGGCGATGAGCGCGGGCAGGCGCGTGGCTTGGTCCTCGCTGCGCGGCAGGTATTTCAGCTCGATGAGGTAGCCGTAGCGCAGGTCGGGGTAGCGCGCCAGGAACGGCTCCAGGTAGATGTCGGCGAATCCGCCGCCCATCTCGCGCTCCGACCAGGGGATGAACAGGTAGGTGACGTTCAGGTAGGC
>FWPV01007864.1_pt1 | contig 19036 bp, 16 predicted proteins | sample 2228371 | NCBI WGS metagenome assembly FWPV01 (sample SAMEA103939776, study PRJEB20133) | metagenome
CTTTTCTCAAACTCCCTTTTTTCAAATAAAGCAGGATTTTCTAAGTCCCGTAGGGACGAAATGTTGGTAGAATAAGTGCACAACATTTCCAAAGCGGAGTAGGAGCGAAATGTTAATAAGCAAATGGAATGGTAAAAGATTTTTACATATCGCTCCTAACGGAGCTTGATGTTATTCTTTCATTTTTTCTACAAACATATCGCTCCTAACGGAGCTTAATATTACCGAATTGCCATTAAAAAATATTTAAGTTGACAAATAAATCATAGTGTAGTATTCTTGAATATATATTGGTAGTCTGATTTAAAGCCTGGTTTTAACATGAGGTAATTTTATGAGTGAGCTTTGGAGTGAGTGCTTATCTTGTAAGGAGAAGTGTTGTGATAGCGAGATTGTTTTTCCACTTTTTGTTACTGAGAATGAATATGAACGATTAACCTGCTTATATCCAGATGCAATAGGTCAATTTAACAAATCTGTGCCGTGTCCGTTTCTAAAAGAAAATAAGCTTTGTATAGTGCATGATACAAAACCAATAGATTGCAAGCTGTTCCCTTTTGATATAATCATGGTAGATCAAAAATTTTATTGGATTATCCGTGAAATCAACTGTCCAATAGCAAAAGATAAGGAGGGTTTTGAAAAATATCTAAGCATATTTGAAGAAACAATAATACCAAATTTTATTGAATATATGGAAGATTATGCTTTGTTTAGATATGAAGAGCTTGCAGAAAAATGGGGATGTAAAATAATAAGGGAAGTGATGTTTATTGTAGAGAAAGTTTCAACTATACAAAAAGGTATTGTTGATTTATAGAAAAAACATAAAAATAGAGAAATACAGAGAAATATTACAAATGATAGTTCACAATATTTAAGTATCTCTATATACGTTTTGTTAAACCATAAAAAATTTTAATTATCCGAAAAGGATATATGGAGGATTTATGAATTGGAGAAAGTTATTGTCTGGATAGGCAATGTTTCAAAAAAATTTGGATCTGTTACTGCTATTGATAATATTTCATTAGAAGTTTACTCTGGTGAATTTTTCTCGATCCTTGGACCCAGCGGATGTGGTAAAACAACTTTACTTAGACTAATAGCCGGTCTGGAAAGCCCTGATATTGGAGAAATCCATCTAAAAGGCAAACCAATTACCTCTGTCCCACCATATCAGAGAGATGTGAATATGGTTTTCCAGAATTACGCCTTATTCCCACACATGAATATATATGAAAATATATCTTTCGGGCTTAAACTAAAAGGAATGAAAAAGAGCGAAATAAGCGATAAGGTTTCTAGAATATTGGAAATGGTCAATCTACATAAGATGGAACACCGAAAGCCCAAACAGCTCTCAGGTGGTGAACAACAAAGAGTCGCCCTTGCAAGAGCATTAGTAAATGAACCTTCTGTGTTGCTATTAGATGAACCACTTGGTGCATTAGACCTGAAGCTCCGAAAACAGATGCAGATTGAATTGAAAGACCTACAAAAAAGGCTTGGAATAACTTTTATTTATGTAACTCATGATCAGGAAGAAGCCCTTACAATGTCAGATCGAATTGCTATAATGAGTTGCGGGAGGCTTGAGCAATTAGGAACTCCGTCCCAGGTCTATGAAGAACCAAAAACTGAATTTGTTGCTAATTTCATCGGTATTTCCAACATTTTTTCTGGTGTATTAACTAATGGTAATGGGTCTACATTGACGCTTAAAACACCGGATGGTCTTGAAATAAAAGCTCTATATACAAATGGCAACTATCCAGAAAAGGCTATAGCAATGGTTCGTCCAGAGAAAATCCTTATAACTCTTTCTCAACCAAAAGATGAAAACATAAATTTACTTTATGGAGAAATTGAAAATATAGTTTATCTGGGAACTGTAATTCAATTTATAATGAATATGAATGGCAGAAAACTTGTTGTATTAGATAAAAACCATGATAAAAAACTAAAATTTTCAGTTAAACAAAAAGTTTTTGCATCATGGGATATCTCCAGCACAGTTTTAATGCCACAATAGATAAAAACTTAACATATCGGGTCTATAGTTTCTATGAGAAGAAAGTTATATTTAGGTATCTTAATAAGTCCTTCAGTTTTCTGGTTGGTAGTTTTCTTCTTAATGCCACTGATTATAGTTTTATTATATAGTTTCAAACAGAATACTTATAGACCCGAAAAACTCATTTTTAGCATTGAATATGATGATTCAATGAATGTTTTGAATAACGCAACCATACCAAAAGAGCTTGCACAAGAATTCGAAAGGTATGGGATTGCTTTATCTGATCAAGCTTATGTTCTGATTGATGATCCTGATAAAAAGTGGAGAATAGGTGATAAAAATAATTATTATTTTGTTATAAAAAAAGATGATGTCGCTTATATTTATCCTGGTGTCCATGAAGGAATATTAAGAAAATTATTATTCAGCATTGATTTATCTTTCCAGGAAAAACTGGATGAATGTATTATATCTGAATCACTGCTTGAAGAGTTCAGAAATAATTCTGCATACCTTTCTGATTACTCAAAGATTAATATCAAATCATACGGTGAAAAATGGGAGATTAAGGATTTTGAAAATAAAAGGACATACATAATTGAAAAAGAAGGACCAAGATTAAGCATTTACTTAAAAAGTATAACTTTTGGAAACTATCTATCTGCGTTGAACCCCGTATATCTAGAAGCTATAGTAAGGTCTTTCTGGATGGCTATGGCTAACACTCTTGTATGCCTGGTTATAGGATATCCGGTAGCATATTATATTTCACATCGGTCTTTAAAAGTGAAAAATATTCTTCTTATCCTTGTTATTCTTCCATTCTGGACGAACTTTTTAGTAAGAACTTATGCCTGGATGGTTATCCTGAGAGGCGAAGGATTAATTAATACTATATTAATTAAGCTAGGACTAATAAATGAGCCATTGCAATTGCTTTTCACAAATTCCGCAGTATTAACGGGTTTGGTTTATGGATATTTACCTTTTATGATACTCCCACTTTACGCATCTATTGAGAAAGTGAATCCATCGTTACTTGAAGCTGCTTACGATCTTGGTGCGAATAAATTACAAACCTTTCTTAGAGTTATGCTACCACTTACATATCCAGGCATAATTGCTGGATCAATACTTGTTTTTGTGCCATCTCTAGGTGCTTTTATTACCCCTGATCTTTTAGGCGGTGCAAAAGTCATTATGATAGGCAATCTCATACAAAATCAATTCCTTAAAGTAAGAAATTACCCATTTGGTTCAGCACTTTCTTTTATACTTATGGGAGTTGTTTTAATATTATTATTCTTTTATGTTAAAATGGGAGAAAAAGAGGATAACCAATAATCTTAAAACCTAACATTTTATCGCTCTCTAAAAAGATTATCCTGGCATGTAGACAGGCCGTTAGCCTGTCATTTTTTTCTATTAATTAATATACATCCATAGTAGAAGAAATGTGTTGACATTACTATGCTTTTTAAATATACTTTCGTTGCACAATATAGATTATACCGTTTTAAAAAATTGTTTATACGATCCCCTAACTTCCTTTGAAAAATGGGAAATCAGGAAAGTCTCCCTTTTCCAAAGGGAGATTTAGAGGGATTTTATAATAAATGATAATTATGATGAATAATTATTTTTTTAAATTGTATAATAAATAATACAGAGATAATTAATTGCAAACCTGAAATAGATTCATGATGATATTAGATATATAAACGTTTGGTTTCAATTGTAAACATGGAGGATAATTATCTTGATAACGGTACACCTTATAGGAAATGCTCATCTCGATCCGGTTTGGCTCTGGCGTTGGCAGGCAGGTATAATAGAAGCAATAGCTACATGCAGGTCTGCTGCAGATCGAATTGAAGAATATCCTGAGTTTATATTTACACGAAGTGATGTATGGGTTTATGAACAAATAGAAAAGTATGATCCCGGCTTGTTTGAACGTATACGAAAATATGTAGAATCCGGAAGATGGCAGATAGTTGGAGGTTGGTATATCCAGCCAGATTGTAATTTACCAACAGAAGAGTCTTTCCGTAAGCATATATCTATAGGAAAAGCTTATTTTCATAAGAAATTCGGAGTTGATGTAACAGTCGGATATAATGTGGATAGTTTTGGGCATAATGCTATGATCCCAAGTTTTCTAAGCTCTGCAGGATATGATAGTTATGTTATGATGCGACCAATGCCTCATGAGAAAACGCTTCCTTCATCATTATTCCGCTGGAGGTCCCCAGACGAAAAAGAAGTGCTTGTCTGGCGTATACCTAGAGCTTATACAGAGTCAAGAGAAGACTTAACAGAACATATAAAAGCTTCAATCGATGTTGCAGACCCGGATATTGGTCATGTTATGTGTTTTTATGGTGTTGGCAACCATGGTGGTGGTCCCACAAAGCGTCAAATAGAATGGATAATGAATCACAAGGATTCATTTAATGGTGCCAAACTTATATTTTCCCATCCACGTGCATTCTTTGATGCTGTAAAACCTTTTATAGGAAAACTACCTATCGTTGAAGATGAACTTCAATACCATGCAATAGGATGCTATAGCGTTGTGCATGAAATCAAAAAACAGATGCGCAGAGCAGAACATGGGCTTGTTTCTGCTGAAAATACAATTTCTGCTTTCCCAAAAGAATCACCCTCGGACGCAATTAATAAGCTTGACGAAGGATGGAAGAAAACTCTATTTAATCAATTTCACGATATATATGCTGGAACAAGTCTGGCTTCGGCTTATGAAGATTCAAGGGATCAACTTGGTTTTGCTCGCGATATTGCGGATACTATTATCTATGATACTATTTTTAATGTGATGCGCAATATTCCGGATGACAAATGGCAAAGGATATTCGTTTTTAACCCATCTAACCATACCTTCAATGGTTATTTACAACACGAACCATGGATCAATTGGGCAGGATTTGATGGATGGATTGCTGACGAAAATGGAAACCGTGTTCCACATCAGCGCGTTCAACATGAATCAGTTACATGCGGTGATCGCAGATTGATCTGGCGCGCAGAAGTTCCACCTATGAGTCAAAAAATATACCAACTTCGGACAGATCCTGCTCCCTTATTACCAGATAGTGATCTGAAAGTTGGCGAATATACTATATCCAATAAATTTTGGACTGTAACGGGAACAGATGATGGTGCAAGACTAATACAGATCACACGTAATTCTGATGGATCGCCAATTTTTGGATGGGACAGCATCGGAATAACATCACAATATGATAGTAGTGATACATGGTCACACGGTATCAGAAGATACCAGGAACGTGTGGCAGGTAAATTTCGACAGCGCAAAACTATTATTGAGGAATCAGGACCATTAAGGGCTTCATTACGAATTGATACTAAATTTCGGAATAGCTTTTTAACAATCTGGGTAAGGTTATATGCTAATGATCCTAAAATCTATATGCAATTGTTTATGAATTGGAGTCAAAAACTACAGATTTCAAAACTTGTCCTTCCTTTTATTGTTCCTATAATATATAGATTTGATGGAATTCCTGGTGGATATATTCCGCGACCACAAAATGGTCAGGAATTTCCTGTAGTTGATTGGACTCTTTTAAATATGTATGATGGTTCTAATATCGGTATTGTCTGCCCTGATTGTTTCAGTATCGATGGTATTAATAATACAATAAAATTTACCTTATTGCGATGTCCTGTTTACGCCTGGCATGATCCAACAAAGTTAAGGGAAGATGGATTTTATAGATATACTGATCAAGGAGAGCATTATTTCAGATTTATACTATGCGAAAACACACAGCCAGAATCATTAAAGGAGCTTGCATTATCAGAACATCGTCCACCGATATGCCTCGATTGCACTAAGGGCATGAAACAATAGGTAATGTTCAATGGTTTTCTAGCAAGTTTTTTATCAATTATGTAGTGCAATGCCGTTTGTGCATTAATGGTGGGTTAATTTGCGCAATCGATAAAAAATTGTATAATTCGTCTTATTCGTGCCATTCGTGATTAAAAGAAATATTATCATCTTTTTACCTCCCTTAATCCCTCCGTAAACGGAGGGAAATATTCTCTCCCCGTTTACGAAGAGAGCTAGAGAGGGGTATTAATCTTATTTTCATCGTTCGTGTTATTCGCTCTATCGTGACATTCGTGATTAAATATCTCCGTGTTTCGTCTTTATTATGTTCTATATCCGTTGTTGTTTAGAGTTCGCAGATGAAAAATTTATGCATGGAATCCACGTTAATATTTCTTACTGAATGGCAGGAAGAATAAGTATCATTTCTGACAGGAACTTACCACTTAAGATTTACAGAAATGGATCATTGTATTATAGCTTGCTAACGTTTTCAATATCCTCGGTTTTGCCAGCGACCCATAATATATCACTTTCATCTATTATATCATCGGCACCGGGCACATAGTTAAAGGTTTCACGGGTTTTTATATTTCCATTTTTATCTATATATTCTGCATTATGTTTTATAAGAACAATATTTACATGATACTTGCTTGCAATCTGTAGATCTCCTATTTTTTTGCCCACGAATCTTTTAGGCGCTTGTATCTGTGCAAGGCTATAATTATCATTATCATCCATAGGTATACACTCTAACAAATTAGGAGCAGTAAGAGTGCGTGCAAGTTTTTGTCCTAATTCAACTTCTGCGAACACAACTTTATCAGCGCCAATGTTTTCTAAAATTTCTTTGTCTATATATTCAAAAGCCCTACTAATAACAGTTTTAACTCCTATCTTTTTAAGAAGAACTGTTGTTAAAACATTCGATCTAAAATCATTTTCCCCCATGCTAACCACTGCCACATCAACTTTATCAATACCTTGTGCCCTAAGGACTTTTTCGTCTTCACTATCCAATATAACAGCTAAGGTTGCTCTATCTTTAACTGCTTCAACTCGCTCACGGTTCTTATCAACTGCTATGACCTCAACTCCTCTATCTACTAAGTTTTCGACAAGGCTTCGTCCGAATCTCCCGAGACCAATAACAGCAACTTTCATGGAAGAAAACCTCTTTTCCCTGCGTTTATAGAATTACTCCTTTGTTGATCTTTTTATATTAACATATTGTAGAAGTAATTCTCTAGCTTTTTTAAGAGCTATTGCTCTATGACTGATCTGATTCTTTATTTCGGCACCAAGCTGGGCAAATGTCTTACCATAAGAAGGGACTAAGAATATCGGATCATAGCCAAACCCTTCATCTCCCATCGGCTCAAAAGCTATCTCACCTTCACATATTCCCATAAATACATGTAAACCATCGTTGGCAATTGCAACAGCACATTTAAATCTAGCCTTACGGTCATCTTTCTTAACTCCGTCCAGAAGTTTAAGAATTTTATAATTACGGTCCATATCAGTAGCATTTTCGCCAGCAAACCTTGCAGATCTGACACCTGGCTTACCATTAAGGTAATCAATTTCTAATCCAGAATCATCAGCTAAAGCCATTCTTCCGGTTAACTTAGCTGTGAGAGTAGCCTTTTTTATTGCGTTGCCCTCAAAAGTTTCTTCATCTTCCTGTATCTCCGGGAAATTATCAAAATCTGCAATTGATAGGATGTTTAAATTTAGATCAGCAAGGATTTTTTTAATTTCATCCAATTTCTTTTTATTTTTCGTGGCTATTACAAGATCAAGCATTGTAAAGTTATCTGGATTTAGGCTTCAGTTCAATTTCATTCTCTCCGCCCATCAACATCTTTCTTTGTAATCCAATAAGCTGTTGAATTCCACTTTCTGCAAGTTCAATTAATTCATTAGCTTGTTGTTTTGTAAAAGGAACTTCTTCTGCTGTGCCCTGTATCTCAACAAAAGTTCCTTTTCCGGTCATGATGATATTCATATCCACATCAGCAGATGAATCTTCTGCATAACAGAGATCAAGCATCATCTGTCCGCCAACAATACCGACACTCGTTGCTGCAACAAAATCCAATATGGGCATTTCTGTTATCATCTTGCGGTCCATAAGGTATTTACAAGCATCCCAGAGAGCAATGAATGCACCAGTAATTGAAGTAGTGCGTGTTCCTCCATCTGCTTGTATAACATCGCAATCCATCCAGATAGTTCTTTCACCTAGAAGTTTCAAATCAACAACTGCTCTCATAGAACGACCAATAAGCCTTTGAATTTCTTGTGTTCTACCACCAATTTTACCTCTGGAAGATTCACGAACATTTCTTACACTTGTAGCCCTTGGCAGCATTGAATATTCTGCTGTAATCCAACCACCTTCACGCTTTTGATTTTCTTCCTCCATAAATTTGGGAACTTTTTCTTCAACGGAAGCAGTGCATATTACCTTGGTATTGCCAACTTCTATAAGCACAGATCCCTCTGCGTGTTTTATAAATTTTCTTGTTATTTTTACAGGTCTTAGTTCATCATACCTTCTACCATCAATTCTTGACATTATAAACTCCTGAGTGATTGAAATATCATGAATTTTTTACCTTATTATCCCTGGCAGCTTTAATTTTTAATGGTAATCCCCATAATTCAATAAATCCTTTTGCTGAAGTGTGATCAAACATATCTCCTGCTTCATAAGTTGCCATTGCCTGATCATACAAAGAATAAGGAGATTTTACTCCAGCTACGAAGCAATTACCCTTATGGAGTTTGACTCTGACAGTCCCGGATACCTTATCATACATTACGTTAATAAAAGCATCTAATGCTTCACGTAAAGGGCTGAACCAAAGACCATAATATGCCAACCTTGAGTATTCATGTGAAACTTTTTCCTCTTTATAACGAATGGATTCCCTATCAAGGGTTAATTCTTCAAGAGCCTTAAGAGCCTGAAATAGTATTGTTGCTGCAGGGCATTCATAAGTTTCACGCGATTTAATACCTACAAGACGATCTTCAACATAGCTGACACGACCGATGCCATTTTGCCCACCTATCTGAGTCAGTTTATTAATCAGATCAACAGAAGACATTTCTTTTCCGTCCAATTTTATTGGTATGCCCGATTTGAATTCTATCTCAATATAGGTAGGTTTTTCTGGAGTCTTTTCCAGAGGTGCTGTTATTTCAAAGACATCTTCGGGAGGCTCTATCCATGGGTCCTCTAAAATTCCACACTCAATGCTTCGTCCCCAAAGGTTAAAATCGATACTATATGGACTTTTCTTTGTTACAGGGACAGGGATATTATGTTTCTGTGCATATTCTATTTCTTCCTCACGGGACTTCATAGACCATTCTCTTAATGGAGCTATTACTTTTAACTTAGGATCAAGTGCAATAGTTGCAACATCGATACGCACCTGATCGTTACCTTTTCCGGTGCAGCCATGAGCTACAGCATCCGCGCCTTCTGCATGGGCAATTTCTACCATACGCTTAGCTATAAGTGGCCTGCCAAGTGCTGTTGCAAGCATATACTTACCTTCATATATAGCTCCTGCCTTTAGAGCTGGAAAGACATAGTTCATTACAAACTCATCTTTCATATCTTCAATATATACTTTTGACGCACCTGTTTTTTTAGCTCTTTCCTCTATCTGATCGAGCTCCTTACCTTGCCCAAGATCCGCGGTAAAAGTTATAACTTCTGAGCCATATTCCTCTTTAATCCATTTCAAACAGACCGATGTATCCAGCCCGCCTGAATACGCTAAAACTACCTTTTTTGCTTTCATTTCTTGTTCCTCACAGCTATTGTGTTCGTGAAATTAATCACGAATTACACCAATGGAAAGATACCAAAATTTGATTTTCACTTCTATTTGTGCAATTCGTGGTTGAAATTCTTTAACTTAATTTTGAACCATGCCCGAAATCAAATGTTAAAAACAGGTAATAGCTCCTCAATTTGATATAGTTTTGATTAATAATCAGACCTAATCCATCCCCATGTAGTTGATAATGCAGTTTGTGGTGAAACAGCCTTGCCCATTGGTGGTTCTTCTGTAACTTTTGAAGCAAGAGCCAGAGCTTCTTTATCCTTACCTTTGCCAAATGCAACATAATATACTATAGACCCCGATTCGCCTTTCTTAAGTTGCTTACCTTTATTATCAAATACCAGATCCATTCTACCATTTGCATTACCGCCCCAATCGTGTTTTCTTGCTTCCTGTGCCTCAGGACCATAAAGCCCTCCGAAGTAACCATCTTTTAACCAATAGACTACATGAGGAAATGGTTGTGCGGCAACTTGCATACCTTCAGTCACAAGGTTAATTTCGAACATTGGTTCATGTCCACTTTGGAATGATGTAACCGCTGCATCTCCAACATTTTTAACGGTTACTTCATGTTTTATATAATTAACACTATCATAATATGTTGCAACACATGTATATTCCTTTGTTCCTGCATCTCTGGAGACGTATTGGACTACAGCCTTTCCTCCGCCTTTCTCGAGGATATCCCATTTTTGAAGAGCTCCCCAATCTTTCCATCCTCCATAGTCAGATGAGTGATAGAAAGCCCTACCTGCTCTACCTATTATTGTGTCTTTACTACCAGCGATAAATGCTTGCATGTAACCCATCTGTGCCGTTTTATTCCAGTGAAGCACATAATTTTCGGTTGTTATTACTATGGAATTTCCTTCTTCTTTTACATCAACTGCCAAAATACATAATGGTATCATAAAAAGCAAAATAAAAGAACAATAAATACATATTTTCATCGATTCATTAATCCTCCATCTGATTTAATATAAAAAATCTGTAAATTTGAGCCTTTTTGCAGGGATTTGCATCAGCAAATCCCTGCAAATAAGATTTTATAAAATCATTTTAATCAAAGTTGTCAGATTCTAATATTCTGATTTTATCCAGCTCCATGTTGTTGAAACTGAATCCATGGGTGTTACAGCTGTCAAGGGTGGTTCTTCTCTCACTTTGGCGGCAAGAGCTAATGCTTCCTTTTCTCCACCTTTACCAAAAGCGACATAATAGGTTATTGAATGAGACTCACCTTTCTTTATTTCCTTTCCAGCTTTATCATGGACAAGGTCCATTCTTCCGTTGGGTTTTCCACCCCAATCATGCTTTCTTGCTTCATTAGCATCTGGTCCATATAACCCGGCATAGAAACCACTCTTTGTCCAGAAAACAACGCACGGGAATGGTTGAGTTGCTGTTGACATTCCAGCAGTTTCCAGATTTACTTCAAACATTGGAGCATGACCTGATTGAAATGAAGTAACAGGATTGTTCCCTACATTTGTAACTTTAACCACATGTTTTATATATGGCACAGTATCATAATATGATACAGTAACATCATAATCTTTTGATGCACCGTCATTGGATTTATAATTGACAACAGCTTTGGCTCCAGACTTTTCAACAGTCTTCCATTCTTTTAGTGCTCCCCAATCACGCCAAGCTCCTCCATATTCGCATGAATGATAAAAAGCCCTGCCTGCTTTGCCTACTATACTTTCTTTACTGCCCCCAATAAATACTTGCATATATCCCATTTGAGCAGCTTTATTCCAGTAAGCTTCATAATCTTTAGTCTTTATTATTACGTAAACATTGTCCTCTGAAATATCAACTGCAAAAATTGATAGTGTTATGCTGAAGAGAAGTATTATGAAGGTAAAAAATATCAATTCTTTCATTCGTTTGCCCTCCGTTCAAAGTTTTTTAATAGAAACTAAATATATATAGACTTCACACTTTTTGATTAGAGATATACAAGTATTTTGTTAAAGCCTTATTCAACCACCTCCTTCAATGTTTCATTGCCAGCAAATATTTTACTGGCGTTTAATGTTATACTCTAACCACAAAGGTTAAGGCGAGCATCTATCGATGTAACTATGAAGATATAATTATACAAAACATCATTTGCAGGATTAAGAGATAACTTGTATTTCATTATGTCAATATTTATCTCAGAAGCCAGGTTTATTTCCCCATTCCTCTTTCACCTGTGACATTATGAATATGAACAAGTTCCCCAGGAAAGATATCCTTCATTGCTATACCGATCCGCTGACCATATTTAATAATTGGTTCACCTTTGAGTATATTTTTCAAAGCCAACTTATGACCAAACGGAATATTATTCTTTACTGTTATAGAACTATTGCCTGATATAAGGATAGTCCCCTCAGAAATCTCAACCCTGGCAGTTGCAACGTTATCAATATCATTTATTATTATGGCTTTATCCGTTAGTTTTTCTTTCTTTTCCATATTTGTAATACTATCATAAAATCACAATCAATGTCAAGCATAAAGAGCCAAGCCAAGCATAGATTTTTCGCCCACGAATTATACGAATCATGCTCGATTTTATTTCCAAACTTCAATAAAATATGTTGTTTTTTAGTAAACAATATTCTATAATAGAATGAAATTAGCAATGAAATATAATTTCTGCTGGGTAGTGTGCTATAACTTAATATACTTTCAAACATTAACAAAATAAAGCTTTTTTCTTAATATGATTTTTATAAACCGAGAAATTTAATTCAATCTATGAAAAAGTGCCTTAAGATGGCATTTTATAGCGAAATTATGACAGGAGATATTTCTTATGGATAAGGTTAAAATTGGTTTTATCGGTGCTGGAGGATTAGCAAATGCAGTTCATTATCCTTCTCTGGCAGAATTTGATGATGTTGTTATCTCAGCTATCTGCGATATTGACGAAGTAAGGCTAAATAACACTGCTGATAAATATAATGTGGAGAAGAGATATAAAGATTATAAAAAGATGATACAGGAATTAGATTTAGATGCTGTTTACATAATAATGCCACCACATCATTTATTTGACCTTGTGATACATTGCCTGAATTGCAAACTGAATGTTTTTATTGAGAAACCACCCGGAGTAACTGCCGAACAGACACGCAATATGGCATTAACAGCTGAAAAGAACGGCTGTTTGACAATGGTTGGATTCAATAGACGTTTTATTCCATTAATGGTGGAATCAAAGAAGATAGTTCAGGAACGTGGTGAAATCATACAATGTTCTGCTACATTCTATAAAAATTCCATAGGTGCTCCACCTTACTATAATGGTGCAATAGATATACTAACGTGTGATGCTATTCATGCTGTAGATATCTTGCGCTGGATGGGTGGAGAAGTTGTTTCCTTGGCAAGCGACATTAGAAAAATCTATGCGGAATATGATAATAGCTTCAATGCCATATTAAAATTTGAGAATTCTGCAACTGGTTTCCTACTTACTAACTGGGTTGTAGGAAAAAGGGTGCATACTTTCGAGATGCATGCCAAAGGCATTTCAGCATTTATTGATGGTGATAATAACGCTGTTATTTACAGAGATAATAATGAATCCGCACAAATTATAAATGCACGTGAAATAGCAGGAAGCTCAGAGACTTATAAATACTATGGCTTCTATTCCGAAAATAGACACTTTATCGATTGTATAAAGCAAAAACAGATGCCACAAACTAATTTTGCTGATGCTTATAAGACTATGGAGCTTGTAAACCGAATTTATCGCCACCAGATTTAATTAAAGGAGTGAAGATCGTGAATAGATTGATGATAATTCTATTGATGGTTATAATAATTATTCCTCTAAGCTGCGCAGGAATGCGAACAACAAGGAATATTGTGCCTGTGCCATCAACTGATTCAACTATATTCCAGCGCACTAAAGGTGTTGCGATGACTAAAAACAACATTTCTGTGATCGCAGTTTATCTACAAAGCGAAAAAGAACTGGATGGCTTTGGTGTTATGGTTGTAAACGAGACATCAAATTGGATATCATTACGGAAAGATGAATGCATGTTGGTTCAAGATGGAAAGGTGCTTTATCCAATTCCAGATGCAAAAGTATCATCACGCCTTGGTTCCGATTTTAAACAGAAAATGCCAAATGAACTGAGTGTTGATATATATGAATGGCGCAGAGACGTAAATATCAGAAGCTCAAGAGGAAGTAAAACTGTTGATACTAAAATAATGGATAAAGACGAAAAAGGTAATCCGATAATAAAAATTTCACTTGTCCCGGGATCAAAGGAAACTATGTTTTTATTCTTCAATACCCAGGGCAGTAATGCAGATATGCAATTAATAATTCCTAATATATATAATGAGTCAACAAAGGAAAGGACAAGCTTTACCTTTCAATTCACTGTTGAGAAAAAATAATTGTTGAAGAATTTTTTCATTAAATCTTTTGTCTTATATTTTATTATCAACATAATATCAGGTTGCCACCAACCTGGGCGAGTCTCCATAGCCCATAAAAGACCTATTGGGCGCCTATTGGGCGCCAATCACCTTTTTACTATTAAAGGAGATTTCTCCAAACCTGCTGGTATCGCTATCGATATGCAAGGTAATCTATATGCTTCCGATGCCTCCAGAAGCATAATCTATGTATTAGACAAAGATGGAAACAAATTAGAATCAATAGGTCGGTTCGGCTGGAAAAAAGGAGAATTCGATAATCCTTTAGATATCTGTTTGGATTCTCAACTTAGATTATATATAGCTGATACTGGTAATAACAGAATACAAAGATTTAGTTTAATAAATAGGGATTTTAGCGTTCTTGTGGGCAAAGAACAGGATGAATCCAGTAGTAATTTTAAGCTTTTGAGTCCACAAGGTATCTCTACTGACACCAGAGGATATATATACATAACTGATACATGGAATCACAGAATAATGAAGATAGACCCTCTAGGACGACTGATGATGGAAATCGGCGGATTAGGTTTATTAAATAAACCACAGGGAATTGCCGTTGATATAGATAACTCAATATATGTCTGTGACACTGGAAATAACAGATTGATAAAATTTAATTTTAGCGGAATGCAAATAGCTGAATGGAATATTCAAAATCCTGTGAGCGTTTCTTTAGATAAATTCGGATATGTTTACGTAGTCAATCAAAAAGATCACAATATAAAGATTATTGATCCAAATGGGAATTTTTTGATCGAATTTGGTGATCAATATCTTAATGAACCTTTTGACATCGCAATTGATAAGGAGCTAAGAGTATATATTACTGATATACTTGATAGGGATATTGAAGTATTCAGAATAATAACCGATATAGAAAAGCCATAGATAATCAAAATTTTTGGAGTAGACAAAGGCGTGGAAAGGAAAAGAATTATATCTATATGGCTTTTTCTTTTTTTATTTTCAGCTTTCTATTCTTATGTATATGCCAATGATAATAAAAAGCAATTATCGCTGTTTGAGAAAACTGAGGAAATTAAAGGCTCAGATTTTGTTAATCCATATCAACTCAGCCACTGGCTAATAATCAAAAATAGTGAATCTGTATACATAGATGGCATATTAAAAATAAAGGATATAGATTATCAAATTGATTACAGCACAGGCAGGATATTCTTAAAATCAGCAATATCACCAGATTCCAATATTGTTATTGAATATAAAATAATCCCTTTATCTATTGGAAAAACTTATCAATATAAACAAGTAGAACCAATACCTTCCAGACCTGAAGTAAAAGAACCATTACAATCAGAAGAAATCCCATCGACCTTAAGCATATCAGGCACAAAGACAATGTCATTATCTCTAGAAAGTGCAAGGGGATTGACATTGAACCAGCCGACCAGATTGAATATAACGGGAAAAGTATCAGAAAATGTTAATGTAACTGCTATTCTATCTGATGAGGACCTACCTTTACAGCCAGAAGGAACTACAGAAGAACTGGAAGACCTTGACAAAGTGCTTATAAAGATAGAGGGCAAAAATTTATCAGCAGAACTTGGCGATTATGAAACATCTTTTGGAGAAACAGAGTTTGTATTATTTCCAAGAATGTTAGAAGGAGCACAAGCACAAGGAGAAGTCGCAAAAGGAGGTTTTCAACTTATTGCCTCAGTAACGAAAGGTAAGTCATCAAGTATTACTTTGCAAGGAATAGAAGGTCAGAATGAATATCGTATAAGCCTTGATGGTAAATATATAATAATGGTAGCTGGAAGTGAATCTGTATGGCTTAACGGTGAAAAAATGCGTAGAGAAAGAGATTATATTATAAGAGATTATGGAGACCCTATCGTTGAATTCACCAATAACCATATCATTACCAGCAGAGATGTAATAGTCGTTGATTATGAATATATAGAGGAAGATCGAAATTACAAACAAAATTTATACGCAACAAGGGGCAAGCTGAAATTCCAAAAAGGTTATAAAGAAAGTTTTTTATCTGCAGAACAACTAATAAATGACTTTCAATATAAAAGCTATAACCTATATGGTATTAATATTGGGATTTCTTATGCAACAGAATCAGATGATACAAGGAATCCAATTATTGCTTTAAGTGATGATGATCTAAGGAATATAAAAAATAATAATCTTGATCCAGACGGAGATGGTATTTACCTGATCCCACCAGAAAAGCGTTCAATACTCGGATTCGATGGAAGGATTCAATTAGGAAATACAACTTCTGTATTTGGTGAATTAGCTCTCAGTAAGCACGATCTAAATACACTTTCTATATTCGATACCGCTCAAGAAAGCAAAGCATGGAAGCTAAACGCCAACTCAGATATAGGTAATTTTAGACTGGGATTGTCTATACGTAAGCTTGATCCATATTTTGCACCGATTGGTGCAACATTCGCAAGCAGGAATAGGTCAATATACCAGAATAATTATAACAACATCTTCTTTGGAGAATTACCTCCTGCTAAACAGGAAGAATCAGGCGAAATGATGTATAACATGGACTTGAGATATGAGCCAATAGATAATATAGAGATACTTGGTAGCAAAGGGAAAATGTCATCTGATAACGAAGTTGATCACTGGAGCAGAACACTAAAGATAAATCTGCCAGACCTTCCTAAATTTAGCAATAGATATCAGTCCGCAAGCACAAAGAAAGATGGTAAAAACGTTCAATGGAAAAATCGCCAATTTACTGAGATTAATTATAGGTTATTCAAAAAGATAAACGTCAAGTTTAACAGAGAAGAAATGGAATCGATAAACAAAAGTTCTTACGCCAAATCTGATAGTCTAAAGCATGAAGAAAATGGAATATCAATTCAGTCTCCTGATCTGAAAAATATATCATTATCCGGGGAATTTTCTTTTGAGACTGAATATTCTGGTACCGATGATAATGATTTTAACGTTAGTCAATGGAACAGGTCATCATCGGCAAGAACAGCTGCAATTAATATATCTGCAAGACCAAAGTCATGGCTTGATTTCTCAGGATATTTAGGTCACAGAAGGCTAAGCAGAATAGGTACCGATAGTGCGAAATCTGATCTTGATACTTCAACAAATGTGGCTGATCTAAAACTTAATCTTCCGCAGATAAGGTTAAATTATCAAATTGATAAAAAACTATCAACAGAGAAAGAAGAACAATATGTAAATTACATAATATTTTTGGCAGATGGTAAGGAGCAAATACGCTATCTTAAGCCCGGTGAGGGAAGTTATGTTAAGATAGATGAATATACATATAGGGAAGATATGGAAAAGGGAGAATATATAAAATTAGTAAGGACGATCAGTGATAGACCTGTCGCTTCTGTTGCTTTGCAAAGTGTTTTCACTATAAAGCCTTTCCGTAGACAAAAAGATATAACCTCATTGCTGGATAAAATAATGAAACCGATCTCATTATTTGAATTGGGATTACGGCTAAACGAAGAACAGGAAAACGCCTCATCAAAACTTTACCTTTTGAGAGAATTACAAACACAAAACACAATATATGGCTTCAGGAAATACTGGTATAGGAGTCAAATTTCTCCATTTTGGGAGGTATCATTGACAACAAATTGGGAAAAATCTAATACTCTAAATAAGCGTATTAGCAACCGTTTAAGAGAATCAGCAATGGATGTTAGAAGTATCAGGATTGAAAGTCCTTTGTCCAGAAGGATTTCAATTGGTGGAGAATGGGAAAATTCATTTTCATCGGAACGAACATCATCTTTTTCTAGCATGAAAAAAATTAATCCTCTTTCCGATATTTCAGAGTTACAAAATGAGATTTCCATTTTTACAAGATACAGAATGTTCAGGAGAATATCTCGATTGGAGATAAAAGGAACTTATGAAACTGAGCGCGATAAAGATTTGCTTGGTGAAGAAGAGCCTGTCTTTACAAGAACTATCAAACTTGGGACAGAAGCAATGTTTAGCTTCATTGAAAATGGGACAAGCACAATTAGATATGAGATAGCAAGCGGTAAAAGCAGTGGCAAATTGCCATTTGCGAGATATGACTTTCATGAAGGTATTAGCCATAAAATAAGAGCAGAAATGGATTATAGATTAAAGTGGTTTACTGATCTCATATTAAAACTAATTTTGCGATCAGAGATATCTGAAGATAAAAAGCCTGATCACAGAATTGAAATGGAAGCGACAGCAAATTTCTGAGTTTTTACTATACGAGTTTGTATCCGCTAACCCCGTCAGGGGTGATATGTTTGTAGAATTTGGTCATAAATATTATGAACTATCATTTCAATAATCTAAGCGGGAGCAGGAGCGAAATGTTAATAAGCCAATGTAATGTAAAAAAAATTTTATGTATCGCTCCTGATTCCGCTTATGAGCTTATATGTGCAATTTTTACTACAAACGTGACGCTCCTATCGGAGCTAAAAATGCTTAAGTTAATATATAGGGCGAACGGCCGTTCGCCCCTACTTGCGTCTGCAATTCCCTGCAAAACCTTATGGATACTTGTTTCCTTGCAGATTTACCTTTAAAAACCTACCCCTGTCAGCCCCTTGATAGCGGGTCTACTTCCTCAACCTTATATTTGAAAACCCGTTCTACGGTGCGCTACTAGTTTCTATCCCCTTAATAGCTTATCCATAAGTCTGTAACTCCGCAAATAATAAAAAGTCGGTTGGATTGAGTAAGGGTGGACAATGACACATAAGCTAAGAAATTTTGACAATGAACCATTAACAAAAATTAATAAGTGAGTTAACCCCGTTAGGG
>FWPV01007865.1_pt1 | contig 19034 bp, 18 predicted proteins | sample 2228371 | NCBI WGS metagenome assembly FWPV01 (sample SAMEA103939776, study PRJEB20133) | metagenome
AAAAATTTAACTATAAATTATAAAAACAATGTGAAAAAATTTATGTAAATACTCTAGTTATAGTCATAATGATTTTACGATCTCCAATCGTATTTGAACCCCTATTTTCTTTTTTTGAATCACTTTTTCAATAAAATATAAAGGCTACATTTTTTTATTAATTTGTTTAGAAATATTTATGAAACTCTTACTGGCTTACACGCCTACCCATAAAAATTGGGGGATAGACAAAACATTCATAGGTAAACCATGCTACTCCTACCCCTAGCAGCCTGTGGGTATGTAGAAATGGTCTCACATCTATTTCCCATGCAAGTGTCAGCAGGTTTAGGGCGTGTGGGGTTTGTGGAACAACATTTGTCTGAGTCCCGATAAAAGAGATTGAATTTTATTTCTTCAAGAAGCTCTAAAAAATAATTCAACATACTCATTTTATTCGACATTTTCTATTTTCAGTTTTTAAAAAACCGCAAAAAAAGTAAAGACCTTAGAAAAGAGCACGAGTTTTTTCTTTGCACTCTCTGCGTAAAACTTTGTACTCTCTGCGGATTTAAGATTTTATTTAACCGCATAGGTCGCTAAAAAAGCACAATGAACTCAGAGAATATTATTTCTATTGAACGTCATTTTCAATATTAAACACTAAGACACTTTGAACACTTAGTTACACTTATATTTACCAACTCTCCAACAAATCATTTAGTGAAAAAGATTTTGAGCCTCTATTTATATATGGGGGAAGGCCCATTTAAAGGATTTTTTGGGAGAAGATTTCTTTTTAAATGATAAAATGAATAAACTGATGTTTACCCTTAAATAATCAGCCTATTTCCTCAACTCAAAGATATTTACACATAATACTTCCATAACATCGAATCATGCTAGAAAAATATTTTTTTCATAAAAAATCTTTGTACTACTTTTGTGAAACATTTCACAATGTTTTTTGTTAATAATGAATAAATGCAAGATACATGTCGGGTATATACATTTTCTTGATATATGCTGTGGTAGTTATTGGTATTGCAGCATTTATGATTGTTTTTTCCCATTTCCTTGGAGAACGTCATGAGGGAAAACATCGTAACGAACCTTTCGAATCGGGTATGCCTGTTACAGGAAATGCCCGTGTACGATACCCTTCGCACTTTTATCTCATCGCCATGTTTTTTCTTATTTTCGACCTCGATGCTGTCTTTATCATCACTTATGCTGTAGCTTTTAAAGAAGTTGGTTGGGCAGGATATATTGGAATAGCTATTTTTATAGCATTATTACTGATAGTAGTGGTTTACGAAACAAGAATAGGAGCTTTAAACTTTGGACCTCAGGCTAAAAAAATATTAAAAGCTATGCCCGATAATATTAATACGCGAAAAAGTTTAGAATAAATTGTAATACATTTTAAATTATGAGATTTTCACTAAATCCTCCAGAACGAGTTGGGATGGGTGATTATCCTAAAATTACTCTCGAACAGGCTGTACAAAAATCAGTTATGTTTGCCAATCTCGATGACTTAATAGGATGGGGGAGAAAATATTCTATTTTTCCTTTTGGATTTGGGTTATCATGTTGCTTTGTAGAATTTGCTACCTCTTTTACAAGCCGTTTCGACATAGCCCGATTTGGAGCAGAAGTTTTACGCGGTTCCCCACGAGAAGCCGACCTTATGGTAATTGCGGGCACTCCTTTTATTAAGATGATACCTACCATCAAAAGATTATACGATCAGCTCATGGAACCCAAATGGGTTATTTCCATGGGTTCGTGTGCCAACTCAGGAGGTATGTATGATATTTATAGCGTGGTTCAGGGTATTGATAAGGTTATGCCAGTGGATCTTTACATTCCCGGATGTCCTCCACGACCCGAAGCTTTTCTTCATGGTTTACTTCTATTAAAAGAAGCTATTGGAAAAGAACAACGTCCACTTAGTTGGGTGGTGGGTCCACAGGAGGTATATAAACCCCAAAAACCATCTTTACGTGATCTGAATAACCCTCGTCGTATGGCAACTGATAAACTTACACCCCCCGATAAAATTATTGACGATTTAACCGACAAATAAAAATTATCCATGCATCAACAGGAAAATTCAATAGCAGATATTCTTAACAGAAAATTTGGAAATGAAAATTTACATTTTCAAAAGACTATTGACGATGTACCCACCCTTTGGGTCGATAAAAGTAAAATAATAGAAATATTACATTTTCTAAAATTTGATGTTCCCCGACCCTACAAAATGTTATACGATCTTACCGCTATTGACGAACGAGAACGACAAAATAAACAGGATTTGCCATTATCATGCGATTTTACTGTAGTATATCATCTTACGTCATTTGGACGTAATGAAGACATAAGAATAAAAGTACCCCTTTGGGGTGAATATCCCTCATTACCTTCTATTACTTCGTTATGGGCTAATGCCAACTGGTACGAACGTGAGGTATTCGATATGTTTGGCATTCGTTTCGAAGGCCATCCCTTTCTTCAGCGAATTCTTATGCCACGTTATTGGCAGGGTTATCCCCTTAGAAAAGATCATCCTGCCCGTGCTACCGAAATGGGTCCCTTCATTTTTACCGAAGAGGACCGAACAATGGCCGATAATTTACTCGAATTTAAACCCGAAGAATGGGGACTGAAACGCAGTAGTGAGGATTCTGATTTTCTCTTTCTAAACCTGGGTCCCGATCATCCGGGTACACATGGATTGTTACGGCTTGTTCTTCAACTCGAAGGGGAAGAAATTGTAGATGTGGTACCCGATATAGGTTACCACCACCGGGGTGCCGAAAAAATGGGAGAACGACAAACCTGGCATAAATATATTCCCTATACCGACCGCATTGATTATACTGCCGGTGTTATAAATAATCTGGCTTATTTGATAACTCTCGAAAAACTTGCAGGAATAGAGGTGCCCCCAAGGGCTCAGTTTATCCGTATAATGCTTACCGAACTATTCCGTATAGCAAGTCATCTGGTATGGTATGGTACCTTTGCGCAGGACTTAGGCCAAATTTCTCCTGTATTTTACACCTTTAACGACCGTGAACGTGTTTTCGATATCATTTCGGCTATTACCGGCGGAAGAATGCATGCCAACTGGTTTAGAATAGGGGGTGTAGCGCAAGACCTGCCCGATGGCTGGAAACAGATGATTAGCGATTTCCTAAAACATTTCCCTAAAAGTCTAAATGAGTGGGATAAGGTGGTTATGCGTAACCGCATTATCAAGGCACGTACTATAGGTATAGGAGTATTTAATACCGACGAAGCCATTGAATGGGGTGCTACGGGTCCAGCACTCCGAGCTACCGGTTTTGAGTGGGATCTGCGTAAAAAACGCCCTTATAGTGGCTACGACCAATTAAATTTTGATGTCCCAACAGGAAAAAATGGAGATTGCTATGATCGTGCGAAGGTACGTATAGAAGAAATGCGACAGAGTCTTCGCATCATTGAACAGTGTATGAAAATGATGCCCGATGGCCCATATAAAAGTTCACATCCCTTGGCCACACCTCCACTTAAAGAACGCACCATGTACGACATAGAAACTCTCATTAATCACTTCATTGGCGTAAGCTGGGGTCCTGTGATACCTGCCGGCGAAGCCATGATTCAAATAGAAGGTGCTAAAGGAAGTTATGCATATTACCTCACCAGCGATAACAATACCTCAGCTTATCGCTGTCGCATACGTACTCCAAGTTTTGCCCATATTCAAATGGTTCCCTATATAAGTAAAGGCTATACCATTGCCGACCTTCTGGCCATTTTGGGAGCCGTCGACTTTGTATTAGCCGACCTTGATCGTTAATATTAAAATGTTTTTTAAGTATGCTCACTGAAAACGAAATAAATGAAATTAAAAAAGAAATTGAACTTTATCCTGTAAAGAGTGCTGCCTGTATAGAAGCATTGAAAATAGTACAGCAGCATAGGGGATGGGTACCCGACGAACAAATAAAAGATATTGCTGAATTATTGGAAATGTCGTATGAAGAGGTGGATGGGGTAGCCACTTTTTACAATATGATATTTCGAAAACCTGTAGGACGTAATATAATTTGTGTATGTAACTCGGTTACCTGCTACATGATGGGTTATGAGAGTATTTACGAAAGAATATCAAAAAAACTGGGGATAAAATGGGGAGAAACCACATCCGACGGACGTTTTACTCTATTGCCCAATCCCTGTCTTGGCGATTGTGACCATGCACCGGCTATGATGATCAACGAAGATCATTATAATTGTCTTAAGCCAGAAATGTTGGATGAAATTCTTGAAAAATATCAATAATACAGAAAAATGGAAAAACCATTAACACAAAATATCAAACCCGACGGTAGCTATTGCACCATTGACGAATACCGACGCAATGGGGGTTATGAGGCAGCTCAAAAAGCTGTTTGTGAGATGGAATCGAAAGATATAACCCAAACCATAAAGGAAGCCAATTTGTTGGGTCGGGGGGGAGCTGGCTTCAACACGGGCATGAAATGGTCGTTTGTCAACATTTCTGATCCCAATCAGCAACGCTATGTCATTGCCAATGGGGACGAAATGGAACCCGGCACATTTAAAGATCGCTTACTATTAGAAGGGGATCCCCATCAATTGATAGAGGGAATGATTATTGCCGCCAAGGCTCTTCGGGCCACACAGGGTTTTATTTTTGTCCGTTGGGCTTATAAAAAAGCCCATAAAACCATACTCAAAGCTCTTGAAGAAGCTTATCAAGCAGGTTATCTGGGTAAAAATATTTTTGGAACTCATTTTAGTTTCGACCTGCATTTGCACACCAGCGTGGGCAGATACATATGCGGAGAAGAAACTGCACTTATCAACTCGCTGGAAGGAAAAAGAGCCAATCCCCGAGCCAAACCTCCCTTTCCTCAGATAAGCGGATTATTTGGTAAACCTACCATTGTAAATAACGTTGAAACCTATTGTAATATTCCCCATATTATAAAAAACGGACCCACGTGGTACAAATCGTTGAGTCGAAGTAGCGAAGGGGGAACCAAACTCTATGGGGTAAGCGGTAGAGTAAAAAACCCGGGGTTATGGGAATTACCGTTGGGTATTACTATCCGTGAACTACTTTTCGATTATGCCGGGGGTATGCAAGAGGGTTATAAATTTAGAGGTCTTTTACCCGGTGGAGCTTCTACCGATTTTCTCATTGAAGAACATCTGGATACTCCCATGGATTTTGCCTCTATAGCCAAAGCCGGAAGTCGGCTGGGAACAGGCACTATGATTGTAATGGACGATAAAACATGTCCGGTGGCTTTCGTGCACAACCTTATCCGTTTCTTCGCCAATGAATCGTGTGGTTGGTGTACTCCCTGCCGTGAGGGATTGCCCTGGGTTGAAAAAATTCTCGAAAAAATTGAACGTGGTGAGGGTACCGAAAAAGACATCGATATTCTTCGCTTTCATACCCGTTACTTAGCCCCAGGTAATACTTTTTGTGCATTAGCACCTGGTGCCATGGAACCGCTGCAAAGTGCCCTAAAATATTTTATCGACGATTTTTATCGACACATCCACGAAAAACATTGTTCTTGGCAGTCTGTAACTGTTTCAGAAAAAATTTAAACCATCGTGAATAAAAAAACTCAAATGGTAACAATATATATCGACGGTAAAGCTTACCAGGTAGAAGAAGGTGATAATTTACTGCGAACCTGTATTAAACTGGGTATTGACATTCCTTATTTTTGCTACCATCCTGCATTAGGTTCTGTGGGAGCCTGTCGGCTTTGTGCTATAAAACGGTATCGCGACACCAATGATAATAAAGGTCGCATTGTAATGAGTTGTATGGAGCCTGTAATCGATGGCATGATCATCTCAGTCAATGACGAAGAAGTAAAAAACTTCAGAGCTGCTATCATTGAGAGTCTTATGACCAATCACCCTCACGATTGTCCCATTTGCGACGAAGGAGGTGAATGTCACCTTCAGGATATGGTGATAAAAACAGGACATACCTACCGCCGTTTTGAATTTAAAAAACGTACATTTAAAAACCAATATCTGGGTCCCTATATTCATCACGAAATGAATCGTTGTATACAATGTTATCGCTGTGTACGTTTTTACAACGATTATGCGGGTGGAAAAGATTTTGGTGTTACAGGAGCACATAATAAACTCTACTTCGGAAGATTTGAAGATGGCCCCTTTGAAAATATTTTCAGCGGTAATTTGGTGGAAGTTTGTCCTACGGGAGTTTTTACTGATAAAACACTCCGAACCCATTATACCAGAAAATGGGATCTAACCAATGCCCCCAGTCTATGTAATCATTGTTCGGTGGGATGTAATATTGTCTTAGGTGAACGTTATGGACAGGTTAGAAGAGTTCTTAACCGTTATAATGAAGCTGTAAATGGATTCTTCATATGCGATAAGGGCAGATTTGAATATGAATACATCAATGATACTTCATCGAGAATTTTTGAGGGAAAAATTAACAGACAACCTGTTGGATACGAAGAACTTAAAAATTTTCTAAAAAAGATCTCCTCTGAGGGATCTGTTAAAGCAGTAGGTTCTTCACAATCTTCGATAGAAGATAATTATATGCTATGCCAGTGGGTAGGTAAAGAAAATTTCTTTGCCGATTATTATACTAATGATTGGAATGTTCTTCAAGCTATTAAAAACGCTTATGAAAAAGAAAATGTTACTATTTTTAATTTAAAAGATATAGAGCAAGCGGAAGGAGTATTGGTAATAGGGGAAGACGTTTATACAAATGCTCCACGTGCTGCCTTATCCATACGTCAGAGTATTAGAAACAAACCCTTACGTGTATCGAGCAGTGCCAATATACCAGCCTGGCATGCCAATGCTGTAAAAACAATTATCGGCAATGAAAAAGGCCCTCTATATACTATTTTCCCCAAACAAACATGGCTCGACGAAATAGCGACTGAAACTTTCCACTATGATAAAAATGAAACTGAAATTCTATGTGATGCCATCATTGATGCATTGGAAGATAAAGCAAACCATCAGAATCCTTACTTTGATAAAGCAAAAAATATAATTAAAAACCTTTTAGATTGTAGGTCGATTGCTATTGTGAGTGGTACCGGATTGCAAAGCGAAAAAATTATTAATCAATCCACTAAAATAGCCCAACTACTCAACCAAAAAGGAATAAGAAGTGGTATTTACTGTATTGTTCCTCATGCCAATAGCTTAGGAATAAGTCTTTTAACAGAAAAAACTATTGATACACTCATCCAACAGCCCGTTCCCGATCATTTAATTTTACTCAATCCTGTATTCGAGTTAACCGACACCTTTAAAAACTGGGCTTCACAATGTAAAAATGTGGTTGTTTTACAACATAATAAAAATGAATTTACCGATTGGGGCAACATTATTGTTCCTATTGCCACAATAGCCGAATCGGAAGGCACCCTTATTAATGCCGAAGGTAGAATGCAACGCTTTTTTAGTGTTATGCCTCACCGCGAGGGTGTATGGCCTGCCTGGAAATGGTTTAATATTTTAATGAATAATAACGAAAATCTCGATAATATTCTGTTAAAAATATCTGAACAAATACCCTTACTCAAACAAATCACAGAAGTAGCACCAGGGTCAACATACCGAATAAATGGAATGAAAGTACCTCGTCAAACTCCTCGTTTCAGTGGTAGAACATCGATGCTTGCACATATCAATGTACATGAGCCCAAACCTGCAGAAGATAAAAATTCTCCCCTTACATTCTCAATGGAAGGAACGCGTTCTAACCCTCACCCAACATTAAACGCATTCTACCTCATGCCTGGATGGCATTCTGTACAAGCTACCAACAAACTACTCCGTGAACTCGATCAGGTTGTAAATGCGCGGAGCACAGGTATTAAAATATGGAACCGATAAAAACTTATTGCATATGGCCATAGGATTTATAATAGCACTTGTTCTTTTAATGGTAATAACCATTGCAGCCGCAAACATATATATAGAACGTCGACTATTATCGTTGTGGCAGGACAGACGTGGACCTAACCGTGCTGGTCCATGGGGATTACTTCAAGTGCCTGCCGATATGATTAAAATATTTTTAAAAGAAGACTGGATACCTCCGTTTGCCGATAAAACCGTATTTGTAATAGCACCCACTATTGTAATGATAGTTACCCTGCTAAGCTTTGCCGTTATTCCTTTTGCTCCCAATTTTATGGTACTCGATTCCAATATTGCTTTACTCTTCTTTTTAGCCAATTCCTCCTTAGGGGTGTATAGTGTAGTACTTGCAGGATGGGCATCGAACAATAAATATTCCCTTATTGGAGCCATGCGTGGAGCTGCGCAAATGATTTCCTATGAGGTATTTATGGGGCTTTCGCTCATGGGCGTAGTAATGCTTGCCGGAGGTTCTTTTAGCTTAAAACATATTGTGGAATCTCAACGCGATATGTGGAATGTAATACCCCAACTTCCAGGTTTCATCGTATTTCTCATTGCAGCTGTTGCAGAATCGCACAGAGCCCCCTTCGACCTTCCCGAAGCCGAAGGCGAACTGGTGGCCGGTTTTCATACCGAATACTCAGGAATTAAATTCGGAATGTTTTTCGTTGGCGAATATATCAGCATTACACTCATTTCGGCTGCCATCGTAACCCTGTATTTTGGCGGATGGATGGGACCTGCTTTCCTTCCCCCATTCTTCTGGTTTATGCTTAAAACTTTTGCTTTTATTGCTTTTATAATATTGCTCAGAGCCAGTTTACCCCGCCCTCGTTACGATCAGTTTATGTCGGTGGGCTGGAAAATTCTTTTACCCATTACGCTTATAAATATTTTAATCACGGCTGCCATACTATTGTATCGCGGATAATAAAACAACTTTACTATGTGGAGTATTATAAGAAGTATAGCCATAACATTCACCCATGCATTTAGAAAAAGGGAAACAAAAGACTATCCCGAAAAACCTCCCTTTTTACCCGCTCGTTACAGGGGCAGAATTATTCTCACCCGCGACCCCGACGGTAAAGAAAGGTGTGTGGCCTGCAATCTTTGTGCTGTAGCCTGCCCCACCGATTGTATCTCACTTCAGGCTACTGAAGACGAAACCGGACGACGTTACCCTGCTTTCTTTCGTATTAATTTTTCCCGTTGTATTTATTGTGGCTATTGCGAAGAAGCCTGCCCTACCAATGCCATTCAACTAACTCCCGACTTTGAAATGGCTGAATATCACCGTCAGAATTTAGTATATGAAAAAGAACATCTTCTCATAAGTGGACCCGGTAAATATCACGATTATAACTTTTACCAACAGGCAGGTATTGAAATTGGGGGTAAAAAGAAAGGGGAAGGCCCCAATGAAGAACCACCTACCGATGTAAGAGATTTAATTTTTTAAAAAAATAGAGATGTTTTCAATTATCACATATATTATTGATATTTTAAGTTATCAGCTAAATAAATGATACAATGACTTCGGTCATTACAGGAGATATTATTCGGTCATCGCAAGTGAAAACCTCGTTGTGGATGGAGGTACTAAAAAAAGTTTTATCACAAATAGGCCCCACCCCTCAACGATGGGAGATATATCGTGGAGATAGTTTTCAGGCTGAAGTGGAAAATCCTCTTGATGCTCTCGAGTTTTGTATTAAAATAAAAGCCAACATAAAAACCATAAAGGGAATAGATGTAAGATTGGCCATTGGTATTGGAGAGAAGTCTTTCGAGGCACAAAACATAACCCAGTGTAATGGCACTGCCTTTATCAACTCCGGACATAAATTTGACCAACTCAATAAAGAAAAAATAAACATGGGCATAAAAAGTCCATGGGAGAATTTTGACAAAGAAATGAACCTTCTGCTTCGTCTTGCACTTATCTCCATGGACAACTGGACATCAAATGGATCGCAGATGGTGGCATTAGCTTTAGTGAATAAAAATTATTCACAGGAAGAATTAGGTAAACTAATAGGAATAAAACAAAATACAGTAAGTACCCGATTAAAGCGTTCGTACTATAACGAAATACTGGAACTTATAGAGTTTTATAAAGAAAAACTTAAAGTATTTTTATGATTATTTTGCTAAAACTTATTTTAGCACATCTTATTGCCGATTTTTTGCTACAGCCCAATAATTGGGTATTAGCAAAAAGAAAATATTTTTTAAATAGCTGGCACCTGTATGTTCATGCTGCGCTTCATGGCATAATATCGTGGATATTTATCGCCGAATGGAATTTCTGGTCTTGGGCATTAATTATTTCGGTTACTCACTGGATTATAGATACTTTAAAGATTATTCTCCAACGTCGTTATGAAAAATTCGATCTTTTTTTCTTAGATCAGATAGCCCATTTTATAACAATTGGTTTTATCTGGCTTGCTATTACAAAGGTTAATATTTCATTGTATTGGTTAAATGATCCTGAAACATGGCTTACCCTTACTTGCCTATTTTTACTTACTTACCCAACGTCAGTGGTTATATCGCATCTTATGCAAGGATGGACAAAAGAAATAAAAAAATCATTGAGAACTTCCCTGAAAAATTCTGGTAAATACATTGGTATTTTAGAGCGTTTACTAATTTTTGGATTTATCTATTATAACCAATGGGCAGCAATTGGTTTACTTATTACGGCCAAATCGGTTTATCGTTTTGGCGATCTTACCAATGCAAAAGAAAGAAAGTTGACCGAATATATTCTGCTGGGATCGCTGCTTAGCTTGTTAATTGCTGTGGTTATAAGTATTGGATATATCAACTTTATGAAAATTAATAACTTAATAATTTTACCATGAGTATCCTTTTTATATTATCATCAGTGGTAGCTGTTATTGCAAGTGCCATGGCCATTACCCGACGTAATGCCGTACATGCCTTACTTTTTCTTATAGTATCTCTTATGGCAGTAGCCATGATGATGTATACGATAGGTGCCCCTTATGCGGCAATACTGGAAATTATTGTTTATGCGGGTGCTATCATGATGTTGTTTGTTTTTACGATAATGATATTAAACTTAAGTGTTAGTCCAGAAGATGAAAAACGGAAAACGGGTTTTAAAACCTGGATTTTTCCCATATTTTTAGGGATCATTCTCTTAATATTACTTTCTATAAGTTTTATAAAGGATTCAACATGGAGTGGTATTACCCAAACAATAGAGCCTAAAGCTGTGGGAAAACTCATGTTTAGCCGTTATATATTACCGGTCGAACTTGCCGGAATATTGTTACTAGCGGCCATAGCAGGGGCTTACTATTTAGGAAGAACTGATAAGAAAAATTTACATCGTTATTTGCAAAATCAAGAAAAATAATATGGTACCTTTTGAAATTCAAATATTAGTTGCTGCAATTTTGTTCTGTATTGGATTGGTAGGTTTATTTACCCGACGTAATCTGATATTTATGCTTATGAGTCTTGAAATTATGATGAATGCAGGCGCTTTTGCATTTGTGGCTGCAGGTTCTCGCTGGATGCAACCCGACGGTCAGGTAATGTTTCTCTTTGTTCTTACCGTGGCAGCTGCCGAAGTTGCCATTGCTCTTGCATTGCTCATGTTAGTGTATAGAAATTTCAAATCGGTAGATACTCAACAACTAAATAGCTTAAAAAATTAATAATTATGTCACCATACATCTGGCTTTTACCATTTTTCCCCTTTCTGGGATTTATTATTCTTGCCCTTTTTGGAAATAAATTTTCAAAAAAAGTAATTTCGGCCATAGGCATAGGATCGGTAGGATTGAGTGCTGTATTAGCTATTATAATAAGCCGTTTGTTTTTTCAAAATCCTGCAACTCACATAGAACACACGTTATGGCAATGGATACAGATTGGAAATTTTTCTCCCTCTCTATCTTTCTCTATTGACTCCCTTACAATAGTTTTTATTCTGGTTATTACCATAGTGGGTTTTTTAATTCTTCTATACTCGGCCGAATACATGGCAGAAGAAGAAGGTTACTCACGTTTTTATGCCTACATGAATTTATTTGTAGGTTCCATGCTTACCCTGGTTATGGCCAACAATCTTCTCCTACTTTACCTGGGCTGGGAAGGTGTAGGCTTATGTTCGTATCTGCTTATTGGTTTCTTCTATCGCGATCCTTCCAACAACTATGCCGCCAGAAAAGCTTTCATCGTTACCCGAATAGGCGACACAGCCTTACTCATCGGACTCTTACTTTTAATCAGAGAATTTGGTACACTTGATATATCCCGGATAAGCATGAATGCCGAATCGGTATTGGGAATAAACACCACCATGGGCACTGCCGTAAGTCTTTTATTACTGGGTGGTGCTGTAGGCAAGTCGGCACAATTACCCCTTCAGGTATGGTTGCCCGATGCAATGGCGGGCCCATCCCCGGTAAGTGCTCTCATCCATGCAGCTACCATGGTAACTGCCGGGGTATACCTCATTGCCCGTACCCACTCTGTTTTCTTACTTTCTTCTTTATCCATGCAAATCGTTGCCCTTATTGGTGCATTTACCCTAATAATAGCCGCAATTAGTGCCTTGTATCAGTACGATATCAAAAGAATTCTAGCATACTCAACCATAAGCCAGATTGGATATATGTTTTTAGCCCTGGGGGTTGGTGCTTTTAGTGCTGCTATTTTTCATTTTATGATTCATGCTTTCTTTAAGGCTTTGCTCTTCCTTGCTGCCGGAGCTGTTATTATGGCACTTCATCACGAGCAGGATATGTTTAAGATGGGGGGACTCTACAAAAAACTTCCTGTTATATTCTGGACCTTTCTTATTGGTTCCCTCTCTCTTGCTGCTTTGCCTCTTATATCAGGTGGTTTTTTCAGCAAAGATGGCATCATCTGGTATGCCTTTGCCAGCAATAAGGGAAATATTTTCCTCTGGATTATTGCTACGCTGGGAGCTTTTATTACCTCACTCTATACTTTCAGAATGATTTTCATTACATTTTTCGGTTCTGAAAAGACACCGGTACATCATCAACCAGGCTATACTATGACAATACCTCTCATAATTTTAGCCATACTTACTACCATAGGGGGTTATATAGAATTACCTCATAATATGGGGCATGTGCAACTTTTTTCTTCATTTCTTTCTAATGTTCTACCCGAAGTTGAATTGAAAGCAAATGTTCCTTCTGAATGGATACTTCAAATCATAGTTAGTGCTATCTCTCTATTTGCAATATTTTTAGCCTATAAGTTCTATTATCAGAAACAACCCATCTATCAGCTTACGCCAGTTAAACGCTTTTTCCTTCAGGGTTGGAATTTCGATAAACTTTACGAAATACTTTTTGTTAAGCCCTTTGTATGGCTATCTAAGGTAAATAAAGACGATGCCATTGATATAGTGCTCGATTATGCTGGTAATAAAGTTAAAAAACTTGGTCAAACTCTTTCAATTTCTGTTAATGGACAGGTTAACTGGTATCTGGCCAGTGTTATATTAGGTTTTATTATTTTGATAACATTTATGTTAATATAAAAAATTTACCTATGATTTTAGTATATATTCTTTTAACACTCATTGCAGGAGCTTTTTTGTCGGCTCTAAGCGGGCTGATAAATAAGAATCTTCCACGAATTATATCTCTATTTTGCCAGATTGCGGCATTTATTCTTGCATCAACCTTTTACTCAAAAATTAATAATTTCTCCTTTGCTCATTCAGATTATGATATTTTTATCCCCTGGATTGGTGTTATTGGGGCTAACATTCACCTTTCTATCGATGGACTTAGCTTAATATTTATTCTGTTTACCTTATTTTTAGGGATTATTGGAACATTAGTTGAAAATAAATCTATTGCTCAAGGTTTTTATCACTTTCATTTTCTGCTTCTTATTACCGGCATTACAGGAATATTTATTTCGGCCTATTTGCTTTTATTCTTTTTCTTCTGGGAGCTCATGCTGGTGCCCATGTATTTCTTAATGGTAAAATTTAAGAATTTAAAAGATGACAATAACCATGCTCCCTTTAAATTTTTACTTTATACTCAGTTGAGTGGCTTATTCATGTTAATATCCATCTTAGCCCTTTACTTTATGCAGGGTCGTATGAGTGGAATATATTCTTTTGATTTGAGAGATCTCTTACAAAACAGTATTCCTGCACCCTATGCCATACCTATTATGCTGGGCTTTATAGCTGCTTTTGTGGTAAAATTGGGTATTATACCTTTTCATGGATGGATGCCAACAGCGATTACCGCCTCTCCCATAGGTGTAATATTAACAGGTATTTTAATTAAAACCGGTGCATATGGGATATTTCGTTTCAGCATTCCACTTTTCCACGAACCCTCTGTTCTTTTCGCATCTACAGCAATGGCACTAGGGATAGTTACTATTTTTTATGGTGGTTTTATTGCATTTTCTTCAACCGATATACGCAAAATTGCCGTTTATAGCAGTATTAGCCATACAGGCTTTATTTTAGTAGGTCTTTACGCTTTCCATATACTGGCATGGCAAGGGGTTGTTTATCAAATGATAGCCAGTGCCCTGGGGGTTGGGGGCATGTTAATATTGGCTGAAATGCTTTACAGTCGAACACAAACCTACGATATTAATCAGCTGAGTGGACTCTGGAGTAAAACACCTAACCTCTCCGGGATGGGTTTATTTATATCTCTTACTTTGCTGGGTTTACCCGGACTGGCCAATTTTATAGCAGAGTTTCTTATTCTTGCCGGCACTTTCCAACAATCTGTTGGGATAACTATTTTAGCCTCCCTGGGTGTAGTACTTGCAGCTGCCTATTCTCTTAGAATCGTTCAAAAAATTTTTGTGGGACACTATCAAGGCCCCTCAGAAATTAAAGATTTATCCTGGAAAGAAAAAGGTATTCTTGCATTGTTGGTAGGGGTATTACTATGTTTTGGACTAAACACAAAACCCATCACCCAGACTGTGGAAAAGAGTTTACAAAAAATAATCATCATTGAATCCGATAATCCCGATGTTAACCCATCGGATAAAGACAATGCCCTGGTTTTTTTAAATCATAAAAACGAATAGCCTATGTTTGTTGCATTAGCTCCCTTTTATATTATTGCTGCCACGCTGGTATTACTCATGTTAGTAATTGCATTTTACCGTAATCATGCACTTTCAGCACTGTTAACATTTGCAGGAACAGGTATAGCCTTTATTTCTATTTTCAATCATTGTAACTGCCTTCCTGTATGGGCACAGGAAATGTTTATAATTGACCATACTTCCAATATTCTCATAGGGGTTACTCTTTTTTCTGCCCTCCTGCTCATTATGCTTGGTTTCTCCTATTGGCAAAATTTTTCCGACAAAATAGAGGAATATTACCTTTTATTCTTGACTTCTTTGTTGGGAAGTATGGTAATGATTGCTTCACGTAATTTTGTAACTTTTTTCCTTGGTCTTGAGCTTTTATCCATTCCCTTATATGCTCTTATTTCCTATCGCAGAACCCAAAAGGAAAGCGTGGAGGCAGGAATGAAATACCTTATTTTAGCAGGAGCATCAACTGCTGCTTTGGTGTTTGGGCTGGCCCTCATGTATGGTGCCTCGGGTACAATGGACCTTTATACGCTAGCTATCTATCTCGTACAAATAAATCAAATGCCTTCTTTTGTTCTGGCAGGGTTAGCCCTCTTCTTTAGTAGTATGGCATTTAAACTTGCTTTGGTGCCCTTTCATGTTTGGACCCCCGATGTTTATCAGGGTTCTCCTGCACCAATAACAGCTTTCCTTTCGTCAATAGGAAAGATTGGAGCTTTTACTTTCCTGCTACGTCTTGTTCAGGAAACTCAAATGTCACCCTCTATGTTTTACTTGTTTGCTTTTCTTTCTATCGCTTCTATGACATTAGGAAATATTTTGGCATTGCCTCAAAGTAATGTTAAACGTATACTGGCTTTTTCTTCCATAGCCCATATGGGATATCTCATCATTGCCTTATTGGTTGGTGGTACCAACGGTTATCAGGCTGGAATTTTTTATATATCCATATACATGTTTTCCTCTATAGGAGCCTTTGGGACTATTGCCTTACTGTCTGACAATCAAAACGAACCCACCAACATTGACGTTTTTAAAGGTCTATACCATCGTTCTCCCTTTCTGGCAATTACGCTTAGTGCTTCCCTGTTATCCTTAGCTGGTATGCCTCTTACTGCAGGTTTTATTTCTAAAATATACCTTGCCCTCGCAGGGGCTGGAGCTGCCCTTTGGTCACTGGTTATTCTGCTTGTTATTAATAGCGGTATTGGTTTATATTACTACCTGAAAATAGTATCTCAAATATTCAAATCAGAGGAAGTGGCAGAAAAAAATGTACCTGTAAAAATCTCTTTTGTCTCTACTATTGCTATTGCTCTCGTATTGCTTATTATTGTTGTACTAGGAATTGTACCGGGAGGTTTTATGTATTTAATTGTACCGTAGGAAACATTAAACCTCCTTTTTTTTTAATTTTATTTTTTCAGTTAAAATAATATTTTCAATTTTCATCGTTTTATCAACTGCTTTACACATATCGTATATAGTTAATAAGGTAATAGAAACAGCCGTGAGGGCTTCCATTTCTACTCCTGTCTTTCCAACACATTTTACCCAACTATTAACTCTAATTCCATCCTCTTCAATATATGCTTTAACATTCACCTTTACTATGAGAATATTATGACACAGGGGTATAAGTTGAGGTACATTTTTAGCAGCCATAATACCAGCTATCTCTGCTACTGTAAGTACATCACCCTTTTTTAGGGTATTTTCATTTATCATCTGCAAAGTTTCCTTTTGTAATCTTATAAAACCAGTTGCTGAGGCAATTCTAATATCTTCCGATTTATCAGAAATATCTACCATATTAAAACTACCCTCTTTATTAATATGAGTAAAACTCTTTTTCATATAATTAACCTCCAATATTATAAAAATAACCTTTTTTATTCATAATACCTTTTTCAGGTTTTTCTCCTATAGCTCTAAGAAATGCATTTTCAACTCCATACGTACGAACATTGAAACCAATATTACTAAATAAACATGGTAAAAGGGTACCTTCTGCAGTAATTCTCAATCTATTGCATAAAGAACAAATTCCTCCATATCCTCCATTTACTGGGTAAAATTCACCTATTTGAAGATTCATTTGACGAATTACACGCATCTCTAAGTTATTTTTTTTACAAAAATTTCTAACTTTTTCCTCATCATCATTATTTACCCCATCAATCTTAACAAAATTTATTTTAATTGGTACTAAACCTGCCTCAATAGCTGCATATATACCTTCCATAACAATAGTTAAATTACCATTTCGAGTAATTTCATTAAATTTTAAAGTGTCAATAGTATCTAAACTTACATTTACCCTTGTTAAACCAGCTTTTTTTAATTTCCATGCATATTTAGACAGAAGGCTTCCATTGGTAGTAAGACATATTTCTTTGATTCCTTTAATGCCTGAAATTTTTTCAACAATTTCAACAATATTTTTATACATTAATGGTTCACCCCCAGTAAATCTTATTTTATATATACCTATTGAAGCTGCGAATTTTACAACCTCTACCCATTCCTTTAAGGTTAAAATTTGACTTTCTGGCAAAAAACTTACATTTTTCTCGGGCATGCAATATATACATCTAAAATTACATCTATCCGTTAGGGAAATCCTAAGATAAGTAATAGGTCGATTAAATGGGTCTAACATAAACTTTTTCATTTTTTTCGAGTCTTGTAACCGTTTCTGGAACTTTCAATAAAGCATTTGCATGTGTCCAGGCATTTAAATGTGCTGAACCATGAAAAGTAATTATTTCTACACGATTATCAGAATGTAATTTTACAGGTAAAATTGCTAATCGATCCCCCTTTTTTCTTTCATAATCATTGATTAAAAATGCTTCTTGCCATTTAAGAGGTTGTATATAACCCATGCATCGATACAAGAAGGGTAACAGCAACAATTCAAATTGAACCAATGAAGAAACAGGATTGCCCGATAATCCAAAACAATATTTATTATTATTTTTCCCAAAAATCATAGGATTACCTGGTTGAAGACCTGTATGTTCGACCAATATTTCAAAACCTAATTTCTTAAAAACTTCTCTGCTCAGATCACAATCACCTATAGAGGCTCCTCCAGTTAAGATAAGCACATCACAATTCAAAAGTAATTTATCTACCTTACTAAGTAGTAAATTAAAATCATCTGGAGCAATTCCTGCATATTCATATTTGATATTACTACTTTGTAATAAACCCATTAATAACCAGGCGGTACTATTTCGAATTTGTGCGAAAGCTGGCTTTTCATAAGGCTCAATAATTTCGTTGCCGGTAGCCAATAATCCTATTTTGGGAATTTTAGATACTAAAACATGATGATATCCTACACTGGCCATAATACCTATATGAACAGGTTTTATTAAAAAACCCTTTGGAATTAGTAAATCTCCTTTTTTAAAATCTTCCCCCTTATAACATATGTTTCTTTTGGTGTTAGGATTGTTACAAAGTACATATTTATCACCTATTAGTTCTGAATCTTCTAACATAAAGACGGTATCTGCCCCTTCTGGAATAGATGCGCCTGTCATTATACGGACGCATTGATTTTTATTTATGATTGTTTGTGTGCTTTTTCCAGCTGGAATAAAATCAATAATTTCTAAAAGGTTACAAATATCTTTCAACCTACAAGCAAAACCATCCACAGCCGCCTTATGAAATGGAGGCATAGCTATATCTGCAATAATATCTTCAGCTAAAACTCTATTAATCGAATGAATTAAGGTTATTTTTTCAGTTTCAAAAGTATGGACTGATGCTAATATCTTACTTAACGTTTCGTTATAAATTCCCATATCTCATACTTTTATTTTAACTTTATTATTTTCAAAATATAATTTTTCAATATCAAAATTTAAAAGTTCATTTGTATTAATAAAGATGCCATTTGATGTAAAAGTCTGCCATATACGTTGTTTATCTTT
>FWPV01007866.1_pt1 | contig 19033 bp, 16 predicted proteins | sample 2228371 | NCBI WGS metagenome assembly FWPV01 (sample SAMEA103939776, study PRJEB20133) | metagenome
ATTGATTCTCAGAGCCCGTCGCGGGCGTGTACCGCGACGAGGCGAGTTTCATAAAGGGCAGGACAGCCCTTTTGAAACAGTCAGATCATTCCCCGCCTTTTTTGTGCGTGCTCTGCCGGGTCACTACCAGCCGCGCTCCCTGCGGATGGTCTCAAGCAACCCCTCGGCGGCCGCCTCGACCATGTCCAGCACCTGCTCGAACCCCGCGGGCCCGCCGTAATAGGGATCGGGCACTTCGCGGGCGCCGTACCCGGGCGCAAACTCCATGAACAGCCCCACGCGGGACGAACTCTCGGCCGGCATCAGCCGCTCAAGGATGGCCAGGTTGTCCTCGTCCATCGCCAGCACATAGTCGAAGCGGGAGAAGTCCGGCACCTCGACCTTGCGCGCACGCAGGGTCGACAGGTCATAGCCTCGCCGCTGCGCGGCCTGCATGGTGCGCGGGTCCGGCGGATTGCCGATGTGGTAGGCATGCGTCCCGGCCGAGTCGATGCGGATACGGCTGATCAGACCGGCCTCGGTCACCTTGCGCGTGAACACGCCTTCGGCCGTCGGCGAACGGCAGATATTGCCCATGCAGACGAACAGCACGGACACCTCATGTCGATTCATGTGCAATCTCCCCTCTCTCGGATCGTTTCTCCGCCCATTGTTGCCCGACACGGGACCGGCCACCAGCCTCAGACCCTGCGCAGGCCCCGGAGCAAGACGTCGAGCGCCAGGGTGTTGACCACGTCGCCAGCCTCGACCCATCCCCGCCGCGCCTGGAAAACGCCGTGCCGCACAAGATCCAACTCGGCTGCGGAACGCGCGTCGCTGGCAATGCACAGCCGGGCACCCAGGTCGCGCGCCATGCGGCCATGATGGTCGTCGAGATCAAGGCGCTCAGGGCGGGCATCGACCTCCAGCACCACCCCGTGCGTGGCGGCGGCCCGCAGCACCTGCTCCATGTCCAGCGCCATGGGAGGCCGGCCGGGCAGGAGGCGTCCCGTGGGATGGGCGAGGATGGCGCAGTGGGGGTGCTGCATGGCGCGCAGGATGCGCCGGGTCTGCTGCGCGGGTGGGAGGTCGAATCCATCGTTGACGGCGCACACGCACAGGTCGAGCCGGGCGAGGATGTCGTCGGGCAGCGCGAGCGATCCGTCCTCGAGGATGTCCACCTCCGCCCCCTTGAGCAGGCGAATGCCCGCCAGCCGGGTGTTGATCCGGTCGATCGCCTCGATCTGTTCCAGGAGCCGAGCGGCATCCAGCCCATGATCGGTGATGGCAAGGTAATCGTACCCCCGCGCCCTGGCCACGCGCGCCATCGTCTCCAGGCCATCGCGCCCCTCGCCCCAGTCACTGTGCGCATGCAGGTCACCCCGCAGGTCGGAGGGCTCAACGAGGACCGGCAGGCGGTGCTCCATCGCCGCCTGGATCTCGCCGCGATCCTCCCGCAATTCGGGCGGGATGAGGGGCAGCCCCACCGCCGCGAACACCTCCTCCTCGGTCCGTCCGCCCACGCGCTGCCCGTCGCGGAACACACCGTATTCGTTGATCTTCAGCCCCCTCTTCACGGCCAGGGTGCGCACGGCAATGTTGTGCGCCCGGGAACCGGTGAAGTAATGCAGCGCCGCGCCAAAGCTCACCGCGGGCACGACGCGCACGTCCACCTGCAGCCCCGAACGAAGGCGCAGGCTGGCGCGCGTGCCCCCGCGCTCCAGAATCGCGTCGACCTCGGCATGGTCACCAAGGCGCTGCATGATGGGACTCCCCCGCTGGGCGACAACCAGGATATCCAGATCGCCAACGGTCTCCAGATGCCGGCGGAAGCTGCCCGCCACCACGGCCGACCTCACCCCATCGATGGCGCGGATGAAGCCGAGCAGGCCTTCCGCCACCGGCTCGGCATCCGCCCAGCGCCGCCTCTCCGCCGGGCGGAGCGCGGCCAGTTCGGCGAGGATGGTGGCCGTCGTCTTCGGACCGAAGCCGTGCAGGGCCTGCAGCCGCCCCGCCTCAGCGGCCGCACGCAGCTTGTCCAGGCTGTCGATGCCGAGTTCGTGATACAGCGCATGCACGCGCTTCGGCCCCAGCCCGCGCACATGCAGCAGGTCGGCGAGGTGCTCGGGCAGCTCGCGCTTCAGCCGGTCCAGCGCGGCGAGGTGGCCGGAGGCGACGAACTCACCGATCTTCGCCGCAAGATCGTCACCGATGCCCGGCAACCCGGTCAGGTCCTCCCCTGCCGCAAGCATCTCGTCCACCCCCCTGGGCAAGGTCCGCAACAGACGCGCGGCGTTGCGGTAGGCACGCACGCGGAAGGGATTGGCCGCCTCGATCTCGAGCAGGTCGGCCATCTCGTCGAAGCGGTCGGCGATCTCCGCATTCATCTCCGGCATCCTCGGCCTCCATGTGCCAGGGCATCACCCACTTTGATATAGCATCTCCGCCCCCCGGCTCGCCCGCCTTGACACCCCTCTCCCCGGCAGGGCAATCTTTGGCACTCCCACTCCACGAGTGCCAAACTTCCGCGCAATGAGTCTGCCCCCCCTCAATGAACGCGCCCAGCAGTTGCTGAAGGCTCTGGTCGAGCGCTACATCAGCGAAGGCGTGCCCGTGGGCTCGCGTACCCTGTCGCAGGCCACCCCGTTCAGCCTCAGCCCGGCCACCATCCGCAACGTGATGGCCGATCTGGAGGCGATGGGGCTGATCCATGCGCCGCACACCTCCGCCGGGCGGGTGCCGACCATCCGGGGCTACCGCCTGTTCATCAACCAGCTGCTGACCATGCGCAGCCTGGACGAGAGCCAGGTGGACTTTCTCAGCGGTGAACTGCGCCAGGCCAGCAGCTCGCGCCAGCAGCTGATCGAAACGGCCTCGCAGATGCTCTCCCACCTGACCCGCTTCGCCGGGCTGGTTACCCTGCCCCGCCGCGAGCACGCGCGGCTGAGCCAGATCGAATTTGTCCCGCTTTCCGGCCGGCGCGTGCTGGCCATCCTGGTGATGGACGACGGCGAGGTGCAAAACCGGGTGCTGCCGGTCAGCCGGGACTATTCCGGCAGCGAGCTGCGCAAGTACAGCGCCCTGCTCTCCGAACAGCTGGCGGGCCAGGAGGCCAGCCGCGTGCGCGAGACCCTGCTGGCCGAGATGGACAAGGTACGCAGCGATCTGAACACCCTCATGCGCGAGGCCATCCAGCTCACCGAACAGGCGCTCGACGCCGCCACCCCGGAACCCGACCTCGTCATCAGCGGCCAGTCCAATCTGGTCGGACTGGAGGACATGGGCAACCTCGCCCGCATGAAGCGCCTGTTCGAGGCGTTCGAGACCAAGCGCGACATTCTCCACCTGCTCGACCAGTCCGAGCGCGCGGAGGGCGTGCAGATCTTCATCGGTGGTGAGTCCGGCTATGATCCTCTGGAAGGTTGCAGCCTGATCGCCGCCCCCTATCACGAGCAGGGCCGGGTGGTCGGCTACCTTGGCGTCATCGGCCCCACCCGCATGCCCTATGATCGGGTGATCCCGCTGGTGGACATCACCGCCCGCCTGCTGGGCGCGGCCATGAGTCCAACGCTTGAAAGCGAGCTCTGAGTCCCAACATTTGTTTTTTCGATCCAACCATCCGCATCAGGAGACAGTGCGTGAGTCAGGACACCCAACCCACCCCGGAATCCCCCGAAGTGGAGCATGCCACCGAACTGCTCCCGGACGACTCCATCCATGCCCTGCTGGAAGACGCGCGTAACAAGGCCGACGAGCACTGGAACGAGGTGCTGCGCCTGCGCGCCGAGATGGACAACCTGCGCAAGCGCACCGAGCGCGACATCGACAACGCGCGCAAATATGCCCTGGAGAAGTTCGTCGAGTCCCTGCTCGGTGTGGCCGACAGCCTCGATCTGGGCCTCAAGGCCTGCCAGGAGGCCACCGAGATCGCCCCGCTGCAGCAGGGTACCGAGATGATGCACGGCCAGTTCTTCCAAACCCTGGAGCGCTTCGGCGTGAAGCCGATCGACCCGCTGGGCGAACCCTTCAATCCGGACCTGCACCAAGCGATCGCCATGCAGCCGTCCGAGGGCGAGTCCAACCGCGTCATCCAGGTGCTGCAGAAGGGCTACCAGCTCAATGATCGGGTGCTGCGCCCGGCGCTGGTGATCGTTTCCCAGTGACGCAGCCTTGAAACGGCGGTAAGCATCCCCACCATCAAGCCAACCGAACAACCCGTAGGAGCGGCGCCCCCGCCGCGATCAACCGTTTCAAATCGCAGCGGGGGCGCCGCCCCTCAGCAAAATCAACGAATTCTGTTAAGGAGCACCTCAACATGGGCAAGATCATCGGCATCGACCTTGGCACCACCAACTCCTGCGTCGCCATCATCGAAGGCGGCCAGCCCAAGGTCATCGAGAACTCAGAGGGCGCACGCACCACCCCATCCGTGGTCGCCTTCACCAAGGATGGCGAGGTCATCGTCGGTCAGCCGGCCAAGCGCCAGGCGGTCACCAACCCGCAGAACACCCTGTACGCCGTCAAGCGCCTGATCGGCCGCCGCTTCGAGGAAGAGGCGGTGCAGAAGGACATCAAGCTGATGCCCTACAAGATCGTCAAGGCCGACAACGGCGACGCCTGGGTCGAGGTCAACGGCAAGAAGATGGCCCCGCCGGAGGTGTCCGCGCGCGTGCTGATGAAGATCAAGAAGGACGTGGAGGCCTACCTTGGCGAGGAGGTGACCGAAGCGGTCATCACCGTCCCGGCCTACTTCAACGACAGCCAGCGCCAGGCTACCAAGGATGCCGGCCGCATCGCGGGCCTGGAGGTCAAGCGCATCATCAACGAGCCGACCGCGGCCGCGCTGGCCTACGGCCTGGACAAGGAGCAGTCCAAGGACATGAAGATCGCCGTGTATGACCTCGGCGGCGGCACCTTCGACATCTCCATCATCGAGATCGCCGACATCGACGGCGAGAAGCAGTTCGAGGTGCTCTCCACCAACGGGGACACCTTCCTCGGCGGCGAGGACTTCGACAACCGCCTGATCGACTACCTGGTGGACGAGTTCAAGAAGGAGCAGGGCATCGACCTGCGCAACGACCCGCTGGCCATGCAGCGCCTGAAGGAAGCGGCCGAGAAGGCGAAGATCGAGCTCTCCTCCACCGAGCAGACCGACGTCAACCTGCCCTACATCACCGCAGATGCCACAGGGCCCAAGCACCTGAACATCAAGATCACCCGCGCCAAGCTCGAAGCCCTGGTGGATGACCTGATCCAGCGCACCATCGAGCCCTGCAAGGTCGCGCTCAAGGACGCGGGCCTCACCGCATCCCAGATCGACGAGGTGATCCTGGTCGGCGGCCAGACCCGCATGCCCAAGGTGCGCGAGGCGGTGAAGGCCTTCTTCGGCAAGGATCCGCGCAAGGACGTCAACCCGGACGAGGCCGTCGCCGTGGGCGCGGCCGTGCAGGGCGGCGTGCTGACCGGCGAGCGCAAGGACGTGCTGCTGCTCGACGTCACCCCGCTCTCGCTCGGCATCGAAACCATGGGCGGCGTGATGACCAAGCTGATCGAGAAGAACACCACCATCCCGACCAAGGCGAGTCAGGTGTTCTCCACCGCCGACGACAACCAGACCGCGGTCACCGTGCACGTGCTGCAGGGCGAGCGCGAGATGGCCGCCGGCAACAAGTCGCTGGGCCGTTTCGACCTGACCGACATCCCGCCGGCGCCGCGCGGCGTGCCGCAGATCGAGGTCACCTTCGACATCGACGCCAACGGCATCCTGCACGTGTCCGCCAAGGACAAGGCCACCGGCAAGGAGCAGTCCATCCGTATCACCGCCTCCAGCGGCCTGAGCGAGGACGAGATCCAGCGCATGGTGCAGGACGCCGAGGCGCACAAGGACGAGGACCGCAAGCAGCGCGAGCTGGTCGAGGCGCGCAACCACGCGGATAGCCTGATCCACGCCACCGAGAAGTCCCTCAAGGACCTCGGCGACAAGGTGGATGCAGCTGAGAAGAAGGCCGCCGAGGATGCCATCGCCGCGCTCAAGGACGCCATGAAGGGCGACGACAAGGCCGCCATCGAGGCCAAGGTCGAGGAACTCGCCAAGGCCTCCGCCGCCATCGCCCAGAAGGCCTATGCCCAGGGCGCCGAAGCCCAGCCAGGCGCCCAGCAGACCAGCGGCGCCGGCAAGGCTGCGGACGACGTGGTCGATGCCGAGTTCGAGGAAGTGAAGGACACCAAGTAAGGCAACACCGCCCCTTCACGGGCCACAGGGAACACAGAGGACCTCTCTGTGGGCTCTGTGGCCTCATTGTTCAGGAAACATCATGGCCAAGAAAGACCTTTACGAAATCCTCGGCGTGGCGAAGAACGCCAGCGAGGACGAGCTCAAGAAGGCCTATCGCCGCCTGGCGATGAAATACCATCCGGACCGCAACCCGGACGACAAGGACGCTGAGGCCAAGTTCAAGGAAGCCAAGGAGGCCTACGAGATCCTCTCAGACGCGCAGAAGCGCGCGGCCTACGACCAGTTCGGCCACGCCGCCTTCGAGGCAGGCATGGGCGGCGGCGCGGGACCGGGCTATGGCGGCGGATTCGGCGGGGCCAGCTTCTCCGACATCTTCGGCGACGTGTTCGGCGACATCTTCGGCGGCGGCCGTGGCCGCGGCACCCGTGCCTATCGCGGCGCCGACCTGCAGTACAACCTCGAGATCAGTCTCGAGGAGGCGGTGGCGGGCACCACGGTCAAGATCCGCGTCCCCACCACCGAGCCCTGCCAGGCCTGCGACGGCAGCGGCGCGAAGAAGGGCACCAAACCCAAGACCTGCCCCACCTGCGGCGGCGCGGGGGCGGTGCGCATCCAGCAAGGCATCTTCGCCGTGCAGCAGACCTGCCCGACCTGCCACGGGCGCGGCGAGATCATCGAGGAGCCGTGCCCGGAATGCCGTGGCCAGGGCCGTGTACAGACGCACAAGACCCTGTCGGTGAAGATCCCGCCCGGCGTGGACACCGGCGACCGCATCCGCCTCGGCGGCGAGGGCGAACCGGGCGAGCACGGCGGCCCGGCGGGCGATCTGTTCGTGGTCATTCACGTCAAACCGCACCCGATCTTCACCCGCCAGGACGCTGACCTGTATTGCGAGGTGCCGATCAGCTTCGCCACCGCCGCCCTCGGCGGCGAGGTGGAGGTGCCGACCCTCGGTGGCCGCGCCCGCCTGAAGATCCCGGCCGAGACACAGAGCGGCAAGCTCTTCCGCCTGCGTGGCAAGGGCGTGGCCCCGGTCCGCGGCGGCGCGCCGGGCGACCTGATCTGCAAGGTGAACGTCGAGACCCCGGTCAACCTGACCGAAGCGCAGAAGGACATGCTGAGGCGCTTCGACGAGTCGCTCGGCGGCGACCATCATCGCCCGCAGGAGCAGTCCTGGATGGGTCGGGTGAAGAAGTTCTTCGACGACATGCGCACCTGAGCGGACACGGTCCCGCCCCACACGACAAGGCCCGGTATCCCCGGGCCTTTGCTTTGGTTGCCCACGGCTCATCCACGAGAGGGACGCGCCGGGGCAACGCACCTAACGCCATACCTCCGTCTGGCGCACACCCTCGATGGTGAGGAACAGCTCGACCTCGCGCGCCATCGGCCCCAGGTCGTACTCGATGCCGAAGTCTTTCAGCACCAGTTTCGTCGTCCCCTCGAACCCGCGCCGGAAGGCACCCCACGGATCCGTGCCGTGGCCAAGCTCGCGCACGTCGATGCGCACCGGGCGGGTCACGCCGCGCAGGGTGAGCTCGCCCTCAAGCACGCCCTGCCCCTCCGCCGTCCGGGTGTAGCGCATGCCGACAAAGCGCGCTTGGGGATATTCCTCCACCGCCAGGAAGTCCGCGCTGCGCAGGTGCTTGTCGCGCTCGGCATGGTTGGTGTCGATGCTGCCGGTGTCGATCGTCACCTCGACCCGGTCGAGCTCGGGATGCCCCGGCGCATATGCGAAACGGCCGGAGAAACGGTTGAAGCGGCCGAGCATCCAGCCAAAGCCCAGGTGACTGATCTTGAACTGGATGCCGGCGTGCATGTTGCCGACGTCGATCTCATACTGCTCGACCTCTGGCGCTGGGCCCGAGGCGGAAGCCGCTACGGTAGTCATGGGAACCTCCTTGGGAAAGTGGAGGGAACGGAATGGGGCCCCATCCCGAACGGGCGACCGCTACTTCTGCCGTATCCCCTCGACGGAGAGGAACAGTTCGACCTCGCGCGCCGCCGGCCCGAGGTCGTAGTCGATGCCGAAATCCTTCAGCACCAACCGGGTCGTGCCTTCGAAGCCGCGCCGGTAACCGCCCCAGGGATCGGGGCCATGGCCGAGGGCGCGCGTCTCGATCGTCACCGGCCGAGTCACACCGTGCAGGGTCAGGTCCCCCTCGAGCACGCCCTTGCCGTCCGCCTGCTCGGCATAGCTGCGGCTGACGAAGCGGGCCTTGGGATACTTGCCGACATCGAGGAAATCCGCGCTGCGCAGGTGCTTGTCACGCTCGGCGTGATTGCTGTCGATGCTCGCGGTTTCGATGCTCACCTCGACCTTGGACGCCGCAGGATGCTGCGGGTCATAACTGAACTGCCCCTCGAACCTGTCGAAACGCCCCAGCAGCCAACTGAAACCCAGGTGGCTGATCTTGAACTGGATGAAGGCGTGGGCGTTCTTGGTGTCGATCACGTAGCGCTCAACCTCTGCCCAGGCCGCCCCCGCAGACAACGACAGGGTGCAGCCAAGCAGCAGGGATACAAACAGGCGTTGCTTCATCGTCAGGCTCCTTATTCACGGGAAGAAAAGCGCAGCGGCCTGAAGGTCATGCGCCGCAGGGTGTCATCGTGATCGAACACGTGGTGCTTGATGGCGGCCAGCGCATGCACCGCTGCCAGAGCGATCAGCAGGTTGGACAGGAACTCGTGCACCTCGCCGGCCACGTCCCCCTGCTCCGGCAGGCCGCTGATCAGGGCCGGGACCTGGAACCAGCCGAACACGTCGATGGGCTGCCCCTCCGCCGAGGAGATCAGGTAGCCGCTGAGCGGCACCAGGACAAGCAGCAGATAGAGCACGGCCTTCATCACCCGGGCAGACCACTGCTCGAAGGCCGAACAGGTCTCGAGCGGCACGGGCTGCACATCCACCAGGCGCCACAGCCAGCGGGCCAGGATAGCCGCGAACAACAGCATGCCCAGCCCCTTGTGAAGCTCCATCGCACTGTTGAACCACGGATCCTGGTACTCGAGCTCGTCCATGTACAACCCGAGGGCGTAGAGGGCTACGACACCCAGGGCGATACCCCAGTGGAAGAGGATGGCTACACTGCCGAAACGCTGGCGGGTGGAACGCAACATGCACGGGACTCGTCTTTGAACAGCTAGGCAAAGCCTAGCAGAGGGGAGCTTCATCCGCTCCCGCCATCCGCGCGCAACAGCGGCGTTGCTCCATGCCCGCCGACTCCCCGGACCATAAGGAACATTGAGCCTTGCATACTGTCGTCAGTATGCTGTGCACCTAAACCGACACATAGACTCAGGCATTCGATGAAACGTCTCCTGCCCTTCGCCATCCTCGCCCTGGCCATCGGCGGCTTCATGCTGCTCAAGGCCACACGGCCTGTTCCCCCTGCCATCACGGTGCAGGAGCGCGTATGGCATATCGACACCCTGACCGTTCAACCCTCCAGCCTGCGCCCCACCCTGACCCTCTACGGCCGCATCGAAGCGCCTGACCGCGTGCGCGCGTCGAGTCCGGTCAGCGGCCGCGTGCTGGAAGTATTGGTGCGGGACGGCCAGCGGGTGCAGGGCGGGCAGGTTCTGGCGCGGCTCGACCCGCGCGACCTCGAGCCGCGCCTGGCCCAGGCCCGCGCCGACGTGGAGCGCGAGAAGGTACGCTACAGGAGCGACCAGGCCGCGCTGGCCCAGGAACGCCGCCTGCTGTCCCTGGCCGAGAACGCGCTCAAGCGCGCGGAGCAGATCCAGGCCCAGAAACTCGGCTCCCAAGCCAACACCGACCAAGCGCGCGAGCAGTTCTCGCGCGCCCAACTGGCCATCACCCAGCGCGAACAGGCCATCGCCGAGCACCCCGCCCGCCTCGCCCAGCTGCAGTCGAAGCTGGCCGAAGCCGAGCGCGATGCCGCCCGCGGCGAGATCACCGCACCCTTCGCCGCCCGCATCGGCAAGGTCGAGGCTGCCGCCGGCGACCAGGTGCAGCCCAACCAGACCCTGCTGACCCTCTACCCATCGGACGCCATCTACCTGCGCGCCAAAGTGCCCGCCATCCAGTCGGAGGAACTGCGCGCAGCACTCCAGCGCGGCGAGGAACTGATCGCCACCGCCGACTTCGGCGGCAAGCTCCTACACGCACGCCTCGAGCGCCTGTCCGGCGAGGCCGATGCACGGGGGGTGGACGCCCTGCTCAGACTGGACGACCCGACCGGCGTGCCGATCGGTGCCTTCGTCAATGCCCTGCTCGAGCGCCCCGTCGCCCGGGACGTCATCGCCCTGCCCTTCTCCGCCCTCCATGGCGGCGACCGCGTCTACCTGGTCAAGAACGGCCGCCTCGAAGGCGTGACCGTCCAGCGCGTCGGGGAAATGAGGGTGAACGGCGAGGCCCGCGTGTTGCTGCGCTCGGACAGGATCGCCCCCGGGGACACGGTGATGATCACCCACCTGCCGCACGCCATTGACGGGCTGGCCGTCATCAGCATCCAGCGCCCATCATGACCAGCATCCTCGGCCTCTTCGTCCGCCACCGCGTGGCGGCCAACGTGATGATGCTGCTCGCCTTCCTGGTCGGGCTGCTCGCCCTGAACCGGATGAACGTGCAGTTCTTCCCGACCTTCGCGCTGGACGTCATCAGCGTGCGCGTGGTGTGGACGGGCGCTTCCGCCGAGGACGTCGAGAACGGCGTCACCACCCCGCTCGAGGAGCGGCTCAAGACCGTGGATGGCCTGAAGAAGCTGGCCTCCACCTCGGCCCAGGGCGTGTCCAGCATCACCCTGGAACTCGTGGAAGGCACCGACCCGCTGCTCGCGCTCGACCAGGTCCGGCAGCGGGTGGACGAATTCCGCAATCTTCCGCAGGACGCCGAAACCCCGCAGATCAGCCGCGTCTCCCGCTACGAGCCCATCGCCCGCCTGCTGGTGCGCGGCCCGAGCATGGAGGAGCTTCGCCCGTGGGTGCGCCGGTTCGAGCGCGAACTGCTGGCCCGCGGCATCGACCGGGTCGACATCACCGGCCTTCCGGAAGAGCGCATCGCCATCGAGGTGCCGAGCGCGGTGCTGGAGACGCTCGGCCTCTCCTTGGTGGATGTGGGCGAGCGCGTCGACCAGCTCGCCCGCGATGTGCCGGCAGGTATCGCCGGTGACCAGGACGGCGCGCGCGAGGTGCGCGGACTGGAACAGCGCCGCGACGCCGTCGCCTTCGAGAGCCTGCCCGTCGTGAGCGACGAGGCGGGCCTGGTGCGCCTCGGCGATGTCGCCACGATCAGCCGCGAGGCGCGCCCCGCGGGCCTCCTCCTCAGCGAGAATGGCGAGGCCGTGGTCGAGCTTCAGCTCCAGCGCGCGGAGACTGGCCATTCCCTCAAGGCCGCCCGCATCTTCGAGGAGTGGCTTACGGCCACCCGCCCCACCCTGCCGCCGAGCATCAAGCTCGAGGTCTACGACCAGCAGTGGGAACTGATCCGCGACCGCATATCGCTGCTCGTCAACAACGGCCTATCCGGCCTGCTGCTGGTCATCGCCATCCTCTACCTATTCCTGCCCGGACGGGTCGCGTTCTGGGTGGGCATCGGCATCCCGACCGCCTTCCTCGCCACCCTGGCGCTGCTGATGCTGTTCGGCGGCACCATCAACATGATCAGCCTGTTCGCGCTCATCATGGCGCTCGGCATCATCGTCGACGACGCCATCGTGGTGGGCGAGGACGCGGACACCCACCGTAAGATGGGCGAGCCGCCCGAGCAGGCCGCCCTCGGCGGGGCGAAGCGCATGTTCTGGCCCGTCACCGCCTCCTCGCTCACCACCGTGGCCGCCTTCCTGCCGCTGATGCTGGTCGGCGGCGTGATGGGCAACATCCTGTTCGACATCCCTTTCGTGATGGTCATGGTCATCATGGCCTCGCTGCTGGAGAGCTTCCTGATCCTGCCCGCCCACCTGAAGACGGCGCTCAGGAGCGAGGCCGGGAAGAAGGCCTCCCGTCTGCGCGAGAGGCTGGACGCGGGCTTCGAGCACTTCCGCAACAAGCGCTTCCGCCCGCTGGTAACCCTGGCGCTTGAGCGACGCGGCAGCACCGTCGCCCTCACCCTCGGCACCATGATCCTCGCCATCGGCCTGCTGGCCGGCGGACGCATCCCGTTCGTGTTCTTCCCCGCCCCCGAGTCGCAGATCCTCTATGCCAACGCCACCTTCGTGGCCGGCACGCCGCGCACGCAGACCGACGCCTTCCTGCGCGAACTGGAGCGCAGCCTGCGCGAGACCGAGGATGAGTTGGGAGGCCAACTGGTATGGACCGCCGTCACCCGACTCGGCAGCACCGTCAGCGCGGCCGGCAGCGGAGCCGCCGCGGCCGGCGACCAGCTCGGCTCGATGATCGTCGAGATGGTTCCCTCCGAGCAGCGCGAGGTGCGCAACGAGACCTTCCTCAACGCCTGGCGCGCCAACGTCCGCATGCCCGCAGGGCTGGAGAGCCTCACCCTCACCTCGCGCCAGTCCGGCCCGCCGGGGCGCGACCTGACCGTGCGCCTGACTGGCGACAGCGCCGATGCCCTCAAGGCCGCCGCCCTGGAACTCGCGGAGACCCTCAAGGCCATCCCCGGCGTGACCGACACCGTGGATGACATGCCCTTCGGCCGCGAACAGATCGTCTACCGCCTCACCCCCGCCGGCGAGGCGCTGGGGCTGACCACCGAAAGCCTCGGCCGCCAGCTGCGCGCCGCCTTCGACGGCCACCTGGCGCAACTGGTGCAGGTCGGCCAGGACGAGCTGGAGGTGCGGGTGCTGCTGCCGCGTGACGAGCGCGAGCGGCTGGACGTCTTGGAGCGCATGACCATCCGCCTCCCGAACGGCCCCCATGCCGGACAGTTCGTCCCGCTCGCCACCGTCGCCGCCTGGGAATCCCGGCGCGGCTTCGAGGCCCTGCGCCACGCCGAAGGGAGGCTCGCAGTCGAAGTCTCCGGTGAGGTGGACAAGCACCAGAACAATGCCAACGCCATCATCGCCGAGCTGAAAAAGGAGGTCCTGCCACGACTCGCCGAGCGCTACGGCCTCGAATACAGCTTCGAGGGCCGCGCCGCCGACCAGCGCGAAACCATGGCTGACATGCGCAACGGCCTGATCCTGGGCCTTGCCCTGATCTACCTGATCCTGGTCTGGGTGTTTGGCTCCTGGGGCTGGCCGCTGGTGGTCATGACCGCCATTCCCCTCGGCCTCGCCGGCGCCATCTTCGGTCACTGGGTGATGGGCATCGACCTGACCATCCTCTCCATGTTCGGCCTGTTCGGCCTCTCCGGGATCGTGGTCAACAACGCCATCATCCTGGTCAGCCTCTACAGCGAACTGCGGGCCAAGGGCATGGACCTGCACGATGCCCTGATCGAAGCCGCCTGCGGCCGCCTGCGCGCGGTGCTGCTCACCTCGCTCACCACCATCGGCGGCCTCACCCCGCTGTTGTTCGAAACCTCCCTGCAAGCCCAGTTCCTGATCCCGATGGCGACCTCCATCGCCTTCGGCCTCGGCTTTGCCACCCTGCTGGTGCTGTTCTTCATCCCCGCCCTGCTGTACATGATGGAGAGCGTGAAGGCGCGCTTGAGCAGGACGGAGGGGACTGAAAAGCTGGCTTGATCCATAAGCCACAAAAAAACACGCCCCGGGAAAGACCCGGGGCGTGTAGGCATGGGCGTGCCTTGCGGCTCAGTGGTTGCTGCTGCCCAGGCGGTCCATCAGGGCGTAGGCGAGGCCGGAGACGACGAAGGTGACGTGCAGGCCGATCATCCACGCCAGGTGGCGGTCGGAATAATGATCGACGTGCATGAACGCCTTCAGCAGCTCGATCCCGGAGATGGCGACGATGGACGCGATCACCTTGATCTTGAGGTCGGAGAAGCCGATGTGACCCATCCAGTCAGGACGGTCCTCGTGGCCTTCCAGGTCCATCTTGGAGACGAAGTTCTCGTAACCGCTGAAGATGATGATGATGAGCAGGTTCATGATCAGCGCCACGTCCACCAGCGTCAGCACTCCGACGATCAGTTCCCCGCCACTGGCGCTGCCAATGTTCGCGATCATGCTGAACAGTTCCTTGCCGAACTTGAACAGCAGCAGGGCCATGGCGACCACCAAGCCAAAGTAGATCGGCGCCATCAGCCAGCGGCTGCCGAACAGGCCCTCTTCCAGGAACTTCTCCATGCGCTTCATGGGTTGTCATGACCTCCGATAAAAAGGACTGATAGTCTAACCCGACATCCATGAAAGCCTGGCGACAGACGGCCGATGAATCCATGGAAAAGGCATGGTTTGCGCCAGCAAGCGTAGCCAGGGTTGGATCCACCGTCCGGAACCTGGGCTCAGCCTTCCGGGTTTTTCACCCCGCCTCATCCGGCGCAATACGTTGCGCTATGGTGCCCTGCACCGGATCAAGCTTGCTTGAAGCGGGCAGGTCGATGATCACCCGCAGCCCCCCTTCCGGCCGGTTGACCGCCTGGATCGCCCCGCCGTGCGCCTCGATCGCCCGGCGGGCGATGGCAAGGCCGAGGCCGTAGCCGTTGCCGTCCTGTTCGTGGACACCGCGGCGGAAGGGCTTGAAGATGGCGGCCAGTTCGGCCTCGGGTACGCCGGGGCCGTGGTCGTCGACGGTGAGGCGTAGTCCGAGCCCGCCCTCTCGCAGAGCGACCTCGACCGCGCCGCCTTCCGGGGTGTGGTGCAGGGCGTTGCGGATGACGTTCTCGATAGCACGGTGCAGCAGTTCGGCCTGTCCGTGCAGCCGGTCCCGGCCTTCCGCTTCGTTGACCAGCCCGATCCGGCGCCTCTGGGCCTCGGCCTCGAAGCAGGCGTCTTCCACGACACCGGCCAGCAGGTCGCCGAGGTCGATCTCCTCCCGTCTCCCCTGCACCATGCCGGACTCCAGCCGCGCCAGGGTCAGCACCTCCCCCACCAGCTGGTCGAGGCGCTGGGATTCGCGCTCAATGCGCTCCAGATACTGATCCAGCTTGGCCGGCTGCTGGCGCGCAAGACCCACGGCCACCTGCAGGCGGGCGAGCGGCGAGCGCAGCTCGTGCGAGACATCGTGCAGCAGGCGCTTCTGCGCCCCGACTAGGGCCTCGATCTGACCGGCCATGCGGTCAAAGTCCGCGCCCAGGTCGCTGATCTCGTCGCGGCGACGGCCCATGAGCGGACGCACACGGGTTTCCAGCCGCCCCTCCTCGATCTGTCGCAGCGCCCAACTCAGGTTGCGAATGGGGCGGGAGAGGTACCAGGCCAGCAGGGCGCTGAAGGCCAGGCTTCCGAGCAGACCGCCGAGCAGGAGGAAGGCGAACGGAGGGGGCTCTGGGGGGCGGTGCCGGTGCGGGACGGCGCCCTCGCGGGCGAGGACGAACAGCAGATACTGGCTGCCGTCGCTGGCCGATACCTGCCGGGCCACGCGGGGACGGACATCGCTTTGCGCCAGCTCGCGCGCCCCCGCCAGGGCCTCGGGGCCGAACGGGCGGCCCAGCAGTTCACGCCCGGAGTCGTCCACCGCCAGCACCGGCACGCCACGCTCGTCACGCCATTCCTCCAGCAGGCTGCGCAGAGCATCCACCCCACCGTGGCGCAGGGTCAGTGCGGCAGTGCGCACCAGCAAGGCGTCGCGCGGGCCGGTGGCGAGGCGTTCCGCCGCCTGCTCCTGAGCGCGCTGGTGCAGCCAGACGGTGGTGCCGACCACCGCCCCCGCCAGCAGCAGTGCGAGCCAGAAGGCGATGAGGAATTTCCAAAACAGGCGGCCCATGGGGGTTCACTCCCGGATCAGCTGGTAGCCCTGACCGCGCACGGTCTGGATACAGGAGCGCCCGTCGGACAGGGTGCCGAGCTTGTGGCGCAGGCTGCTCATGTGCACGTCGATGCTGCGGTCGAAACGCGCCAGCGGGCGGCCGAGGCCCTGTTCGGACAGTTCGGCCTTGCTCACCACGCGCCCGGCGTGGCGCGCCAGCACCTCGAGCAGGTTGAATTCGGTGCCGGTCAGCTCGACCGGCTCGCCATGCCACGCGGCCTGGCGCTTTTCCGGCCACAGGCTGAGGGCACCGGCGACCAGCGGGCCGCCCGGGGCCACGGGCTGGCTGCGGCGCAGGATGGCACGGATGCGGGCGACCAGTTCGCGCGGGGTGCAGGGCTTGGGCACGTAGTCGTCCGCCCCCAACTCCAGGCCGACGATGCGGTCCACGTCGTCACCGCGGGCGGTGAGCATCAGCACAGGCACATGGCTCTTCTCGCGGATGGCGCGCAGGGCGTCGATGCCGTTGAGGCCTGGCATCATCACGTCCAGCACCACCAGGTCGAACGCGCCGTCCAGAGCCTCGCGCACGCCCTCCTCGCCGTTGTGCGCGACGCCCACGGCAAAGCCCTCCTGGGCGAGATAGTCGCGCAGCAGGCCGGTCAGTTCGATGTCGTCGTCGACCAAGAGGATGGAGGTTTTTGTCGTCATCTTCGTGAACAGGTCGGGGCCGCAGGGAGGGGATGGGTCAGGCCGCCCCCTGGCTGGAGTGGATCATAGGGTGAACGCATCATGATTCACCCCCATTCAATGCCGTCTTTACCCAACTTTACACACCGGCAACGCCATTTAACGGTCGCCACCCCCAGACTTGCTCTCAGCGGGGCACACCGGCCCCGATGAACAAGACGAGGTATCGCACCATGAAAACGTCCATCCTCAAGAAGAGCCTGCTCGTTGCCGCCTTGGCCCTGCCGCTGACCGCCTTTGCCCAGCCCGGCGACGGTCTCTGTGATGGCCAGCGCCACCACCACGCCCAGATGCACGGCAAGGGTCAGCACGGCCATGGCCTACGCCACGTGCTGCACGGCCTCGACCTGAACGACGCCCAGCGCGACCAGATCCGCAAGATCATGCAGGAGAACCGCCCTAAGATGCGAGAAATGGCGATGAAAATGCGCGAAAATCGCCTAGCCATGCGCCAGTTGGCCGCCGCCGACAACGTGGACGAGACCCGGCTGCAGGATCTGAGCGCTCAGACCGCCCAGACCATGGGAGAGATGGCAGCGCAGCGCGTGCGCATGCAGCACGCGATCCTCGCCGTGCTCACCCCGGAGCAGCGCGAGGCCGCCCGGGCGAAGATGCAGGAACACGGGGCACGCCCCCCTCATCCGGGCGCAGACCAGGCACCAGCTCACGGGGCCTGAGGAGTATCGGAAACCGGAGCGCCCCTGACCGCAGCGGCCGGACTCACGTACACTCATCACCATGGACCGCCCGGAAGACGGCTCCCCGAGGTCATGATGAGAACACCATCCCCTCTCTGGATGATTACCGCTTTCGCTGCCCTCTCCGGCTGTGCCGTGGTCGGCCCCGACTATGCCCAACCCGGGCTGCAGGCGCCTGCGCAGTGGCGCGGCCTGCCCCAGGGTGCGGCGACGGACACTCCAGCCGATCCGCAACACCTCGCCCAATGGTGGGAGCAGCTGCAGGAGCCGCTGCTCTCCGGGCTGATCCGCGATGCGCTCACACGCAACCTCGACCTGCGCACCGCGCAGGCGCGCCTGCGCGAGTCACGGGCGCGCGCCGACCTCGCCATGGCCGGCCTCTCGCCCACGCTGGATGCCTCGGCCTCCGCGCGGCGGGGCGAGTCGAGCGCCGAGACGGGGCTGGGCACCACGCGCAACAGCTTCAGCGCCGGCTTCGACGCACGCTGGGAGGCCGACATCTTCGGCGGCACGCGGCGCGGCATCGAGGCGGCCCAGGCCGATCTCGAGGCCAGCGAGGCGCGTCTGCACGCCACCCAGGTCAGCCTGGTGGCCGAGGTGGCGCGCCTGTATGTCGACCTGCGCGCCGCCCAGGAGCGCCTGCGCATCGCCCGCGACAACCTCGCCAGCCAGAGCGAGACCCTGCGTCTGACCGAGTGGCGCGCGCAGGCGGGCCTGTCAAGCACGCTGGAGGTCGAGCAGGCCCGCGCCAGCCGCGAACAGACCCGCGCCCAGATCCCGCTGCTTGAATCCAGCCTCAACGCCGCGAAGAACCGCCTGGCCATCCTGCTGGGCGAGCAGCCCGGCGCGCTGCATGACCGGCTGGGCGCCCCCGGCCCCATTCCGGCCGCGCCCGTGCCGCTCGCCATCGGCATCCCCGCCGACACCCTGCGCCAGCGCCCGGACGTGCGTGCCGCCGAGCGGACGCTCGCGGCCGAGACCGCGCGCATCGGCCAGGCCGAGGCCGCCCGCTGGCCCGCCCTCTCCCTGAGCGGGTCGATCGGGCTGGAGGCGCTGACCCTCGACGGACTGACCGGCGGCGGGGCGCTCGCCCGCTCCGCGCTGGCAAGCCTCGCCGCGCCGGTCTTCGACGGCGGCCGCCTGCGCAGCCAAGTCGAGACCCAGCTTGCGGTGCGGGACCGGGCGGGCATCGCGCTCGAACAGGCCATCCTGACGGCCCTGGAGGACGTGGAGAATGCCCTGATCGTCCTTGCCCGGGGACGCGAGCGGGAGGCCGCGCTGACGGAGGCCACCCGCGCCGCCCGGGCCGCGGCGGACCTCGCCCGCCAGCGCTACGCCAGCGGCATCATCGACTTCCAGACCGTGCTGACCACCGAGCGCAGCGTGTTATCCCTTGAGGACAGCCTGGCCTCGGCGCGGGCCGAAACCACCCAGGCCCTGATCCAGTTGTACAAGGCCCTCGGCGGCGGCTGGTCCCCCGTATGAGAGGGCCAAGCCCGTTGATGAATGACGATGCTGCAAGGATCAATGCATGACTAATCCGACGCACTCCCCCGACATTCAGCAGGTCCTGGGCCTGCAGAAGCCCCGCCAGCCGATGAGAACACGCATCGTCATCATCCTGGTCCTGCTCCTGCTG
>FWPV01007867.1_pt1 | contig 19031 bp, 20 predicted proteins | sample 2228371 | NCBI WGS metagenome assembly FWPV01 (sample SAMEA103939776, study PRJEB20133) | metagenome
GACGCCGACGTCGGCAGTCATGTGCTGAAAAACCTTTTCGAGCGGCCACAGGTACTGGCGCTGGCGGCGGGGATCTTATTGTTGCTGGGCGCGATCCCGGGCATGCCCAATTTCGTGTTCTTGCTCATCGCCACAGCGATGGGGGCGTTGGCCTGGTACGCCTGGCGCAAAATGCAGGAACGGGCGCGCGCGGCGGCGATGCAGGCGGCTGCGGCGCCCGCTCCCCGCGAAGAGACCGTGGAAGCCACCTGGGAGGACGTTCAGCCGGTCGACGTGCTGGGGCTGGAGGTGGGCTACCGCTTGATTCCGCTCGTCGATAACCAGCAGGGCGGCGAGCTGATCAAGCGCATCCGCGCGCTGCGCAAGCGCTTTGCTCAGGAGGTGGGATTCTTGCCCCCCACCGTGCACATTCGCGACAACCTGGAGCTCAAGCCCAACGTCTATCGCATCCTCGTCAAAGGGGTGGAAATCGCTACCGGCGAAGCGTACCCCGGTCAGTATCTGGCGATCAATCCGGGCAATGTGGCCGGGCCGATCGAAGGCCGCGCCGGCAAAGACCCGGCGTTTGGATTGCCGGCGGTGTGGATCGACGCCAGCCAGCGCGAGCGCGCTTACGCATTGGGGTACACGGTGGTGGATGCCGCTACCGTGGTGGCCACGCATCTCAATCAAGTGCTCATCGAGCACGCCGCGGAACTTCTCGGGCGCGAGGAGGTGCAGGCGCTTTTGGATCGCTTCAAGAAGGAAGCGCCGAAGCTGGTCGAAGACGTCGTGCCGACGCTGGTGCCGGTGAGCGTGTTGCACAAGGTGTTGCAGCTGCTGCTCGAAGAAGGCGTGGTCCTTCGCGACCTACGCACCATCCTCGAGACGCTGGCGGAGCACGCCGGCAAGACGCAGGATCCGTTCGAGCTCACCAGCCGGGTGCGCGAGGCGCTGGCCCGGGCGATCGTGCAGTCGCTGGTGCCCGGCCAGGGCAGGGTGCCGGTGATGGTGTTCGACCCAGCCCTGGAGCGCGTATTGATGCAGGCCGTCAGTGGTGCCAGCGGCGGCGCGATCGAGCCGGGGCTGGCGGAAAGTGTGCTCAAGCGGGTCGCGGAGGCGGCGCAGCGCATGGAACAGGCTGGAAAAGTGCCGATCCTTCTGGTCGCGCCACCGTTACGCTGGTTGATGGTGCGTTTTCTGCGCCGCGCCGTGCCGCTCCTGCGCGTGCTCGGCAACAACGAGGTCCCGGAGGAGCGGCAGATCGAGATCGTCGAGATGATCGGCGCGGCAGGTTGAGCCTGATGACTTGATGGCCCAGTCGAGTAACAGTGTGCCGGCGCACCGACGGGCGGAAAAAACGGGGTTTTGGGATGTTTTCTCGACGGTTCTCGGGCATGGCGAAATAGGACAATGCCGTAAAGAGACGCCTTGAGTTTGCAACGGCTGGCGTCAGCTCGCCAAGGAGTCGCGATCATGAATGTCAAACGTTATCGAGCTGCTACCTCACGGGAAGCCCTCAAGTTGGTCAAAGCCGAGTTGGGAGAGGACGCGATCATCCTGGCCAATCGCACCGTCGCCGGGGGGGTGGAGATCATCGCGATGCCCGCCGAAGCGGTGGGATCGTTGGGTAAGACGACCGAGCCTATTGCAGCGGCGGGGCGTGGTCAGCCGATGGCGAGCCCACCGACGGCATCGGCACCCAAAGTCGCCAAAGCAGCGCGCTATGCGGAGGTGGCGCAGTGGTCCGAGGAAGGAGAAGACCAACCGCGTGTGTCGGTGCTGACGGCCAAAGGGGAACGCGAGCAACCGGCGAGTCAGATCCGTCCCTTTGCACCGCCGCGCATCGAAACGCCCGATTTCACCGCGCGCCGCGAAGAGATGCAAAGCGAAGAAGAGCGCATACGTCGCAGCCTCGAAGTGGCACGGCAGCGACAGCTCGTCAGCGGTCGCAGCGCCGTTGCCTCCAAGTCCGTTTCGGCCCCAGCGGAGAAATCCCCCTCCCACCTCGCGGAGCAAATCGAGACGCTGCACGAACAAAACGCGCTTTTGGCGCGCGAGCTGCAAGCGATGCGTTCGCTCATTGAGCAGCAGCTGGCGGGTTTTGCCTGGAACGAGGCAATCCGGCGCGCCCCGGCCCGGGCGCGCATTCTCGGTGAAATGCTGGAGGCCGGTTTTTCGCCGGCGCTGGCGCGTGCGGTCTGTGATCGCCTCGAAGCCAACGCCGACGTCGATGGCGCCCGCGAGGCAGCCAAAGCGCGTCTGGCGGCGCGCTTGTTGCTGGCGAGTGCCGAGGACGAGATATTGCACCGTGGCGGCGTCTATGCCATCGTCGGACCCACGGGGGTAGGCAAGACTACCACCACCGCCAAGCTCGCCGCCCGTTGCGTCGTGCAACATGGGGCGCTCAAGGTAGCGATGATCACCACCGACGGCTTCAGGATCGGCGCGCAAGAGCAGCTGCGCATCTATGGGCGCATCCTGGGGGTGCCGGTCTTTGCGGTGCGCGACGCCAACGACCTGCGCTTGACGCTACAGGAGCTTGCGGGCAAACATATTGTGCTGATCGACACCGTGGGGCTGTCGCAGCGCGACAAGCGGGTGACCGAACAGATCGCTTTGCTGCACGGCGCCGGGCCGGTGCAACGGTTGTTGTGCCTCAACGCCACTTGTCGCGGCGATGCGCTTGAGGACGTGGTGCGGGCTTTTGGTGGCGAAGGTCTGGCCGGTTGCGTGCTGACCAAAGTAGACGAGGCGCTCACGCTCGCGCCAGCGCTCGACGTGGTGGTGCGGCATCGTCTGTTTGTGCACTACATTGCCAATGGTCAGCGCGTTCCTGAAGACTTGCACCTGCCGCATCGCGGGTACCTGGTGCATCGTGCGTTCAAATCGGCCAAGAGCGAAGAGGATATCTGGCGGTTGGGGGAAGACGAAGCGGCGCTGTGGCTTGCGCAAGGCGCGGTGGCGTAACGGAGAGCGACAATGTGGCGTCACGACGATCAAGCGGCGACTTTGCGGCGCTGGTTTCGCCGCGACCTGCCGCCGGTGTTTGGGCTGTTCGTGGCCAGCCCCCGCTGGGCACGGGATCTGCCGCAACTGATGCGCCACCTGGTGCGCGTTCACGGCCCAGTGCTACTGGCCGATGAGGCGAGCGCGACGGTGACCTTGCCCGAAGCAAGTGGCGCGCCGCGACCGCCTGACCTGCTTTTGAGCCTGCAGGAGCAAACTGCTCTGCGGCGCTTACTGTTGCGCTTGCCTGACGGCTGGGGCTACCTGAACCTCAAAGCGGCAGCGGTGGCGATGCCCCTGCTGGGGGAAGAACAGCGGCAGCATCTGCTTACTGCTTTTCAACGGTTGTCCAAGCCGTTTCGTGCCGTCATCTGTTGCGCCGGCGGCGGTTCGGCGGCGGACGCTTCTTGGTGGGTCACGTCGGCACCGGTGCACGGCTTGCTCGTCGAGCCGTCCCCGCGCGGCGCCGAACTGGCGTTGCGCCGCGCCGAAGAGATCACGCATCTGGGCATCAGCCGCATCACCCTGATCGCTGCCGAAGGGACGACCCCTGGCTTTCTGCGCTTGCTCGCGCAACGCATCACCGCGCGTACTTCCCTGCCGGTGACAGAGGCACAACCGTTGCGGCAGTTTCGCTTGCCGACGCTGCCGGTTTTTCGGGCATGAAACCATGACCACGGCCACGCTCACCTATGGTCAAAAAAGGCATTCTGAGGCAGAATCGCCGTGGTTGGCGAGCTTGCGGCGGGCGTTTTTCTGCCGAGGCAGCCGCGTGCCATTGCCGAGGGAAGCGTGGGAGATGGATCAGACCGGACAACGCGATCTTGCCGCGATCGTGGCGCATTACGCGCCGATGGTCAAGCGCGTAGCGATGCAATTGGCCACCCGCGTTCCGGCCAATGTCACACTCGACGATTTGATCCAAAGCGGCATGATGGGGCTTATCGAAGCGGCGCAACGCTATGAGGTGCAAGACGACGCGCAGTTCGAGACCTATGCCGCAGCACGCGTTCGCGGCGCGATGCTCGATGCGCTGCGCGACGATGACTGGGTGCCGCGTTCGGTGCGCCAGGAGCTGCGGCAGATCGAACAAGCGGTGGCCGAGCTGCAGCATCGCCTGGGACGGCATCCGACGGATAGCGAAGTCGCCGCGACGCTGGGCTGGTCGCTCGAACGGTACTTCGAGGTGTTGTCGGCCGGTTGCGGGCAACGCATCGTTTCTTACGAAGATTTGATTTCCGAGGACGGGGGCAGCGAAGGTTTCCTCGAGCGGCACCTGGGCGACGAGGAGGGAGACCCGGCCCATTGTCTCGAACACCGAGAATTGCAGCGCCAATTGGCCGATGGCATTGCTCAGCTGCCCGAGAAAGAACAGCTGGTGATGGCGTTGTATTACGAACACGACCTCAACTACAAAGAAATTGCTGCGGTGCTCGAGGTGTCCGAGTCGCGCGTGGCGCAACTTCACGCTTCGGCGATCACGCGGTTGCGCGCTGCGTTGTCACTCCAGCCGATGCCTCGCCGGCGAGGAAGACCGCGCAAATCATCCCCGTCCATTACCGAGACGCCAAACCCTGAGGAGGGATGCTGATGGATTTAGCGACCCTCATTGGCCTGGTGGCGGGAATCGGCGCGATCCTCACCGGCCACCTCATCGAGGGGGGGCACCTGTTGTCTTTGGTGCAGCTGGGCGCTTTTGCCATCGTGGTGGGGGGGACTCTGGGCGCCGTGCTCGTGCAGACTCCCTGGCCGGTGTTCGTCGATGCGCTGCGGATGTTGGCCTGGGCATTTCGCCCCCCCGTCAGCGAGCCGGAAACTTGGATACAGAAAGTGACCGAATGGGGACGAACCGCGCGCCGTGAAGGTTTGCTGGCGCTGGAAGTCAAAATGGAGGAAGAAGAAGACCCCTTCGTGCGTAAGGGGTTGCAACTGGTGGTCGATGGCACCGAGCCCGAGCGTTTGCGCGATGTGCTGAGCACTGAACTGGAAGTGTGGGAGGAACAGTACAAGTTGCGTGCCAAAGTCTGGGAGTCGGCGGGGGGATATGCGCCGACCATCGGCATCATCGGCGCGGTGCTGGGGTTGATTCACGTGATGGAAAACCTCGCCGATCCCAGCCAGTTGGGACAGGGGATTGCGGTGGCGTTCGTTGCTACCATCTACGGCGTCGGCTCGGCTAACCTTGTCTATATCCCGCTGTCGAAAAAACTCATGACTTACGCCAGCGAGATCATTCTGATGCGTCAGATGCTCATCGAGGGGTTCGTTGGATTGGCCAGTGGCGATAACCCTCGCCTGATCGAAAATCAGATGCGCAGTTTCCTTCCCGGCCAAGAAAACTCACCGTCAGAGTCGACTCCGGCGGGTCCTGCCGTGAAAGCCTAACCCACCATGGCGCGCCGTCGTCGTTCCAAGCCGGAAGAGCACGAGAACCTGGAGCGCTGGCTGGTGAGCTACGCCGATTTCATCACCTTGTTGTTCGCTTTTTTCGTGGTGATGTATTCGCTTTCCTCGATCAACGAGGGCAAATACCGTATTTTGGCCGAATCGATCTATGAGGCATTTCGACCCGGCGTGCTCATTCCCAGGCCCGACGAGCCGCGCGAAAGCGCCATTGTACCGGCGATCGTGACAGGGGTTCCTGCCGCTGTCCAACGGCGCGGCGGTAAGTCGGGCGAAGAAGAAAGCCGTGAACAGCGCTTTCAGGAAGCGTTGCAGCAAACCGCCTCGTTGTCGGAGGCGGTCAAACAAGCGCTCCATCCGCTGCTTTTGGATGGCAAGGCCACGGTTTCCGAGGGCGCGTTCGGCATTTCCATCGACATCGGTTCGGAAGTGCTGTTCGCCAGTGGTTCGGCTTCGCTGACGCCCCAGGCGATCGCCGTGCTGCGTCCCATCGCGCGCGTGCTGGCTTACAGCGGCGATTTTCCCATCAAAGTGGAGGGACACACCGACAACGTACCGCTGCGCCGCGGGGCGGCGTTTGCCTCCAACTGGGAACTGTCGGCGGCGCGCGCCGCGGCGGTGGTGCGGTTTTTCGAGCAAGAAGGGGTGGAACCGGCGCGCCTAGCGGCGGTGGGCTACGCCGATCAGCGTCCGATTGCCGATAATGCAACCGACGAGGGGCGAGCGCGCAACCGCCGCGTCAGCATCCGCCTCGAGACGATGGATGGGCTGGAGCCGTCGGGGGCACCCGCTAACGCGCCGACGACTCCGGCAGCGACGCAAACGGCCCCGGCGTCGGCGTCGAGCATTTTGCCGCCGTCGCTGCCAGCGCTTCCTGCACCAGCGCCGGCCCCCGGTAGATGAGACCGGTGTAGAGCTGCACCAGCGTGGCACCCGCTTCGAGCTTGGCGAGCGCATCTTCCCCGGAAAGAATGCCGCCGGCAGCGATGATCGGGATACGACCGTGCAAGTGCGCAGCCAGCTGCCGCACCACTTCGGTGCTGCGGGCAAAGAGCGGCGCGCCCGACAAACCGCCGGTTTCCTGACCGTGCGGCAGATGCGCCACCGCGTCACGCGCCAGCGTCGTGTTGGTGGCGATCACCCCGTCGATGCCGTAGGCAAGGAGCGCCGCGGCGATGGTGGCGATTTCTTCCTTCGTCAAGTCAGGCGCGATCTTGACCACCAGCGGCGTGCGTTTGCCGGTCTCGCTGGCAAGCGTGTCCGCATGGCGCCGTAGCCCTTCGAGCAGCGCCTCGAGCGCCGGTCCCTGCTGCAGTTGCCGCAGGTTCTGGGTGTTGGGCGAAGAGATGTTGATCGTCACGTAATCGGCCAGTTGCCACACGGCGCTCAACCCGGCGGTATAGTCCGAAAGCGCCGCTTCCACTGGCGTGGTGGCATTCTTTCCCAAGTTGATGCCGAGGATACCGCGATAGCGCCGGCGGGCTACCTGCGCGCACAGCGCCGTCACCCCGTCGTTGTTGAACCCCATGCGGTTGATGAGCGCGCGCGCCTCAGGCAGCCGAAAGAGCCGCGGCTTGGGGTTGCCCGGTTGCGGGCGTGGGGTGACGGTGCCGACCTCGATGAATCCGAAGCCCAGGTGCGCCAGGCCATCCACCGCCACACCGTTCTTGTCCAATCCGGCCGCCAGCCCCACGCGGTTGGGAAAGGGCAGCCCCATCACGGTCACCGGCGCTGACGCCGGCGGAGGCGAAGGAGGGAAGCTGCGTCCCCACCAGCGCAGCGCCGTCAGGGTCAGTTCATGCGCCGCTTCCGGCGGCAGCGCAAACAGAAGCGGCCGCAGCCACTCGTACCACGACGTGCTCATCTCAATACCTCCTTACCACATGGCACTACCGCGCCAACGCTGGGTGCCTGGGCAGCGTGCGTTTTTTGGGAATCTCATGCCGGACAGCAAAACGCCGGTGCCGTTTCGAGCTGCTGCCAGCGCCCCTCGTGCCATCCCTCCAACGGCCGAAAACGCGATTTGTAGGCCATTTGACGGCACGACGCGATCCAGTACCCCAGATAGACGTGTTTCAAGCCCGAGCGGCGCGCCTGCTCGATCTGCCACAGAATCGCATACGTGCCCAGCGACAGCTGTGGCTCGGTGAGATCGTACCAGGTATAGACGGCCGATAAGGCATTGGGCAATACGTCGATCACCGCGACGATCCGTAAGCGGCCATCGCGTTCGCGCCATTCCACCAGCCGGCTGTCGATGGGGCTATCGAGCAGAAACGCGCGGTAAGCCGTTTCGCTGGCATCTTCGGTGTGCAGCCCGTGACGGCCGGTGACGTAGGCACGGTAGAGCGCATAGTGCTCGGGATCAAACGTCAGCGGCCGCACCTGGGCAACCAGCCGCGGTTGCAGCCGCTGCCAGGTGCGCCGTTGCGTGCGGTCAGGGGAAAAGGCTTCGGCCGGAACGCGCACGGGCACGCAGGCCTGGCAATTGGGACAGCGCGGAGTGTAGAAAAGATCGCCGCTGCGACGAAACCCCAGCGCCAGGAGCCGTTCGGCCGTCCCCTCGTCGATCCCGGGCTGACCCGGCAGCAAGGCCGAGCGCGCCGTCTGCTGCGGCAGGTACGGGCAGGGGTAAGGGTCGGACAGCCAGGGCGTGAAGGGAAACACCGCGCGCTCGTTCATGCCGGTGCTTCCTTGAGCCATGCGCGTAGGTTTGTCGCCAGTGCTGCCGTGTCCATCGGGGAGGGCGACCAGCGTTCGGGGGGCGGCACCGAGGGCACAAAGCGCTTTAGCGTCGCTTCGAACGTGCTGCGTGGCCAGGGTTCGGCACCGAGAGAGGCCAGGTGCGCGGTGTGCATCTGACAGTCGATGAGCGCAATGCCGCGCGCCAAGCACTCCCACACCAGGCGCGCCAGCGCGGCTTTCGAGGCGTCGGTGGCGCGATGAAACATCGATTCGCCGAAAAATACCCCGCCCAAACACACGCCATAAAGGCCACCGATGAGTGTGTCGTCTTGCCACACTTCCACGCTGTGCGCAAACCCTTGGGCGTGTAAGTCGCAGTATGCTTGGTGCATTTCGGGAGTGATCCACGTGCCCTCGGCCCGGTCGGCGCACGCGGCGATCACCGTGGCAAAAGCGGTGTCCAGCCGTGTTTCCCAGGAAGCGTGCAGCAAGCGCTTACGCAGCGAGCGGTGCAAGCGAAAGCGCGACGGCAGCAGCACCATCCGCGGGGCCGGCGACCACCACAGGATCGGCTGCCCTGCTTCGAACCACGGAAAAATGCCACGGGTGTACGCGCTCAACAACCAATCAACCGCCAGCGACCCGCCGGCAGCAAGCAAACCGTTGGGGTCGGACAGTGCTCGACCCGTTGGCGGAAACCATGGCGGGCCTTCGGGGTCGAGCCACGGGATCACGGCAAGCGCAGATCAGTGTCGATCACTTGCCTTGCGTCAGACGCAGGAACTTCTGCATCAACTGTTCGTGCGTTTCTGGGTGCGCCGGGTCTTTGATGATGCAATCCACCGGGCAGACCTGTTGGCACTGCGGCTCGTCGTAGTGCCCGACACACTCGGTGCACTTGTCCGGGTCGATCACGTAGATCTCATCGCCTTGGGAAATCGCGCCGTTGGGGCACTCCGGTTCGCACACATCGCAGTTGATGCACTCTTCGGTGATTTTCAGGGACATGGCCCAAGACTCCTCAAGGGGTTGAAAAAAGCTTCAAGAATCGGCGAGGCGCTGTTGCAAATAGCGCAGCGCCGGTGGTGTGACGAAGCGCGATACATCGCCGCCCAATCGGGCGATCTCGCGCACCATGGTGCCGGAGACGAACATGAACTCGTCGGCCGGCGTCAAAAACACCGTTTCCAGTTCAGGAAACATCTTGCGGTTCATTCCCGCCATCTGGAATTCGTACTCGAAATCGGAAACCGCGCGCAGGCCGCGCAGCAGCACGCGCGCGCCGTGACGACGCAAAAAATCCACCAACAAGCCATCAAAACCAAGCACTTCGACGTTCGCGAGATCAGTGAGCGATTCCTGCGCGATCGCCACCCGCTCCTTGAGCGAAAACAGCGGGTTCTTGCCGTGGCTGCGCGCCACCGCCACAATTACCCGGTCAAAAAGGCGCGCGGCACGCCGCACCAAATCCTCGTGCCCGCGGGTCATCGGGTCGAACGTGCCGGGATAGACCACCAATGTCGGTTCGCGTGTCGTCATCAAGTCTCAGCGCGCTGCAGTAAGTGAAAATGCACCTCGCCCGCCCGGCCGCGGCGAACCACCTGCCAAGCACCGAGCGCGGTGAGCGGTGTTTCCGCTTCGGCATAGATCGTGCCGTTCGGTTGAACGAGCCGATCCAAAAACGGCGCCAGACGCTCGAGCCACCCCTGGCGATATGGCGGGTCGAGAAACAGCACATCCACGCCCGGGTGCGACCAAGAATGGGCGAATTGTAACGCATCGGCGGTGATGATTTCGACGTTGTCGGCACCCAGCATGTGCTTATGCCTTTCCAATTGGCGCACCAGGCGCGCGTTTCGTTCCACCAGCGTCACCGCCGCCGCGCCGCGCGACGCGGCTTCGAAACCCAGCGCGCCGCTGCCAGCAAAAAGATCGAGGCACACCCGGCCATGCAGGTACTGCCCCAGCCAGTTGAAGAGCGTCTCGCGCACCCGATCGGGGGTGGGACGAAGCCCCGGCGCGTCCGCCACCGACAGTTTGCGACCGCGCCATGAGCCGGCGATGATGCGAATCTGACCCATCGACGGCTTACTTATCGCCGTCGCCGCCGACGCGCACCCACACCAGGCGCTGCGGATCGATGCGTCGGGCAAAGGCAGCGCGCACCTTATCGGGCGTTACCGCGCGCACGGCGTCGGGATAGGTGGCCAGCCAGTCGGTCGGTAGGCCATAATACCCGAGCATCGAGACAAAGCCGAGGAGTTTTTTGTTCGAGTCGATGCGTAGCCCAAACCCGTCGGCCATCGCGCTTTGCGCCAGTTTCACTTCCTCGGCGCTGGAACCATCGCGCCAGAACCGCTGCAGCGTCTCTGCCACCACCGCGCGCGCCTCTTCGGATTGGCGGCCGCGGGTTTGCAGTCGGATCACGAATGGGCCGGGCTGGGCCAGCGGTTCGAGCGAGCTATAGACGCTATAGGCAAAGCCGCGCGCTTCACGCACTTCCTGCATCAAGCGCGAGCTGAAGCTGCCGCCGCCCAGCACCCAGTTCGCGACGAGCAGCGGGAAATAGTCCGGATCGTCGCGACGATAAACCGCAGCACCGATCGCCCAATGCGCCTGCTCGGAAGGGTGGGGGATGGCGATGTGCTGCGCTTCGTTCAAGCTCGGCACCGCCGGGATCGGCGGCAACGGCTCGCCTTCGGGCAGCGCGGCGGCGATCGCCTCCGCAAGTTGCTCGGCTTCGGCGCGAGAGAGCGCGCCAACAATCGCGATGTGCGCTCCTTGCCGCGTGTAGTGGCGGCGGAAAAACGCCACCACGTCCTCGCGGGTCAGGGCGGCGATCGATGCGGGGGTGGCAAGGCGCCCATACGGATGATCGCGATAGACGGCCTGTCGAAATGCCCGTTCGGCCAATACCTCGGGGCGGGTGAGGGCGTTTTCCAGCGCCGCCTGGCGCCGCGCGCGCTCGCGGGTAAACGCTGCTTCGGGGAACGCCGCTTGTGCGAGCATTTCCGCGACCAGCGCCACCGCCGCATCGCGCACCTCGGCGTCGGCCAGCGTGCGCCAGCTCAGCGTCACCCGGTCTTCTTCACTTCCGCCTTCCAGTTCCGAAGCCAGATCGGCCCACGCCTCGGCAAACGCTTCTTCGTCGCGTTGCGCCGTGCCGCTGGTAACGAGCGCGCGCGTTAGCGCCGCCAAACCCTCTTTGCCCACCGGGTCGCGGCGAGCACCGGCATCGAGCGAAACGGTGACATCGACGATCGCAATGCCGGGGCTAGGCAGAAAATCCACCCGCACGCCTTGCGGCGTCGTCCAGCGTTCGGTCACCGGGCCGGCCACGTGCGCTGGTGCTGCGGCAGCGGGCGTGGCGGTTATTTCGTCTGCGTGTGCGGCCAAAGTCATTCCTCCCATTCCCATGATCAACCAACCCAAAAGTCGATTCCACCTCATGGCGCATTTCCTTGTTTTTGCGTGCGCGGCAAGACGTCCACGCGCGTCATCTGCGGGCGGGAAAACCACGTCTGCGCCGCCCGTTGTACCTCAGCAGCACCGACCGTCTCCACCAGCGCGATCAGCTGGTCTTCTGCATCGGCCGGCAGCCCGACCGCGCGCGCCATGCCCAACTGCATGGCCTGTCCCATCAGCGAGTCGCGCTCATAGACCTGATGCGCTTTGAATTGCCGTTTGGCGCGCTGCAGTTCCGTTTCCGACACGCCCTCTTGGGCAATCCTGGCGATCTCAGCCAGCAGTGACTCGGTCAGCGTCTCCAGCGTCGTGCCCGGGGTGGCGCTGGCGGACAAGGTGAACATCCCCGGGCCGCGTCCCATCACGTCGGCGTAGGCGCTGACCTTGACCGCCTGATGCGTTTCACGCACCAGGCGCCGCGGCAGGCGCGCCGCGTCGCTGCCATCGAGCACGCTGGACAAAAGCAGCAACGCCGCTGCCTCACGATCCTGCGCCGGATCGCGCACCGGCGGCACCTTCCACGCCAGCATCACCGAAGCAAGCTTGGTTTCGCCATACACCGTGACGTGCCGTTCACCGTGCTGCGGCGGCTCCTCGAAAATCGTTCGCTCGCGCACCTTGGGTATCGGCCGCGCCGGAATCGCCCCGTAATGTTGCTGTGCCAGCCGCAGCACTTCCTCGGGCACGACGTCACCCACCACGATGAGCCGCGCGTTGTTCGGCGCATACCAGCGCTGGTACCACGCCTTGACGTCGTCGAGCGTGACGCGCGCCAAGTCCGTCGGCCAACCGATGATCGGGTTGCGGTACGGATGCGCGAAAAAGGTGGTGGCCATCAGCGCCTCATAGCCCAGCGCTTCCGGCACGTCGTCGGTGCGGAGTTTGCGCTCTTCGATCACCACCTCGCGCTCCTTGGCAAATTCCTCGGGGGCAAACGTCAGATTGACCATGCGGTCGGCCTCCAGCTTCATCACTTCCGCCAGTGCCGCCGGCGGGATCTGCTGGAAATACGCGGTGTAGTCGCGGCCGGTAAAGGCGTTGTCGCGCCCCCCCAGCGCGGCGATGCGCCGGTTGAATTCGCCCGCCGGCACCTCCTTCGTGCCTTTGAACATCATGTGTTCAAAGAGGTGCGCCACGCCGCTTTTGCCCAGTTCCTCATCCACCGCGCCGACGTCGTACCACACCATGTGCACCACCGACGGCGAGCGGTGATCCGGCAGTACCAGCACCTCCATGCCGTTGTCCAGGGTGGCCTGAAAAAGGCGTCCCGCCTCGGTCAAAGCAGGGTTTGCCGCGTCAGCGGTGCTGGTTGGCAGCGTCATCATCACGGACATCGCAACAGACATCGTCATTTTGGCCCACATCCCATCGACTCGCATTAGAATCCTTCCCGTCAACGATACCGCATTTGGATGACAAATGAGCTGGTTTGGTTTCCTGCGTAAGAAAAACGACGCCACGGATCGGGTGGCGACGCCGCCACAAGATGAGACGCCAACGCAAGGCGAAGCGGTTTCGTCTTCCCCGGGAGAAGCTGCCCCAGCGCCGCAGGGGCCGGCGAACGCGCCGGACGCGGTCTCTGGTCACGGCGATGAACCGGCTGCCGCATCGCCACAGCGTTCCCCGTACGCCTCGGACGTAGCCTTAGCGTCTTGCCGTGAGCCCGCGGCGTCCGTACCCGAACGCCCCGCGCCGGCGGCGGCAGCAGCGATGGGGGAAACAGAGCGCGAAGCAGACAAACCCAGCTGGTGGCAGCGCTTGAAGCAGGGGCTGTCGCGCACGCGGCAAAACCTTGCCTCGCTCTTTGGCGCCCAGCGCATCGACGAGGCGCTGCTGGAGGAGCTCGAGACGACGCTACTCATGGCCGATTGCGGCGTGGAAGCGACCGAGGCGCTGATGGCAGCACTGCGCGCGCGCATCAAGCGCGATCGGCTGGAGACGGGGCTACAGTTGCGTGCGGCGCTTGCCGAGGAGCTTACCGCGTTGCTGGCGCCGCTGGAGGCGCCGCTGGACGTGTCGGTGACCAAACCCTTCGTGATCATGGTCGCGGGCGTCAATGGCGCGGGCAAGACTACCTCGATCGGCAAGATCGCGCATTATTACCAGGAACAGGGACGACGGGTGATGCTCGCGGCCGGCGATACCTTTCGCGCCGCAGCGCGCGAGCAGCTGGTGATCTGGGGCGAGCGCAACGGCGTGCCGGTGATCGCGCAGCAAGACGGGGCGGACCCGGCGGCGGTGGCGTTCGATGCAGTGCAAGCGGCCAAAGCGCGCGGCATCGACGTGCTCATCGTCGATACCGCCGGGCGGCTGCCCACGCAGTTGCATTTGATGGAAGAAATCGCCAAAGTGCGCCGGGTGATCGCCAAAGCCGAAACGGGCGCGCCGCACGAGGTGCTGTTGGTGCTCGATGCCAACATCGGGCAAAACGCGCTGCTGCAAGCCAAAGCGTTCGACGAGGCGATCGGGGTGACCGGCTACGTGCTCACCAAGCTCGACGGCACCGCCAAAGGCGGCGTGATCGCGGCGCTGGCGCGTAAGCACCCCAAACCCGTGCGCTTTGTGGGCGTGGGAGAAGGGATCGACGATCTCAGACCGTTCGAAGCACGGGCGTTTGCTGCGGCGATGGTGGGGTTGGAGGAAAAGCCTGCTGGGTGACCGTGTGCGCCGACACCACGAAAAGTCGTAACAGTAAAGCTCAGAGCAGCTTAATGAAAGCGGGCAAGATCCCGGGCAGAAGCAAGGTGGTGAGCAGCGCATTCAAACCCATCGCCAATGCGGAAAAGGCGCCTGCCTGTTCGCTCTCCTGAAATGCCCTTGCCGTGCCGATGCCGTGGGAGGCGATGCCGATCGCGAAACCCCGTACGGCCTGATCCTGGATGCGCAGGATTTGAAACACGTAGCGGGCGGTGACGGCGCCGAAAATTCCCGTGGTGATGACCACAACGGCGGTCAGTGAAGGCAATCCGCCCAGTTTTTCCGCAATACCCATGGCAATGGGCGTCGTGACGCTCTTGGGAGCGAGCGAAATGAGGGTTTCTTGACTGGCCCCGAAGACGGCGGCAATGCCGACGGCAGACAGTGCGGCCACCAGCGATCCCACCACCAAAGTCACCAGCAGCGGCAGCATCATCGCGCGCAAACGCTGCCATTGGGCATAGAGCGGGATCGCCAGGGCTACGGTGGCTGGTCCAAGCAAAAAATGCACGAATTGCGCGCCGTCGAAGTAGGTGGTGTAGTCGGTTTTGGTCAGTGTCAGAAAGGTCACCAAGAGGGCCACGGCGACGAGCACCGGATTGAGTAAGGGATGCTGGTTGGTGCGCTGATAGAGCCACCAGGCAGACTGATAGGCGATCATGGTGAGCGTCAATCCCAGCAAAGGGGAGGTCGAAAGATATACCCAGATTTCTAAGAGTTCGTGATTCATGATTGCTCACGGTCAGCGATGCGGCGGGTCATCAGGGTAAGCAGCCAAGAGGAAACGGCGATGGACAACACCGTGCTGATCGCGACAGCAACCAGCAAAGCGAGCCATTCCTCGCCCAGGCGCTGGAAATGCAGCATCACCCCCGTGCCTGCGGGAACAAACAGCAACGAAAGGTGTTGTAGCAATCCGTTGGCGGTGTTTTTCAGTGGTTGGGATGGCCCCTTGGTGAAAATGAATGTGGTCAGCAGCAAAGCCATGCCAAGCACTGGACCAGGCACAGGCAATTGGAGCCATCGCACCATGACTTCGCCGATCAGCTGATAGATAAGTAGAATGGTCAATGCCGGAATCATGGGGTCGTGGAGGAAAAAACGCATCGGTGGGAATTGTAGCGGTTTGTGCTGGCTCATGCACGGAAGCGACGGTCAGCGGTGCTGGAGCTGATGACTGCGTATCGCTTCCAGCTGCGCCAACGGCACGAGTGCAAAAGGGTTGTCGCTGGCTTTCAACGTCGCACGTCGCTCGTCGGAGGTGTTCAACTCCCGGAGTTTGAAGGCGGGAAACTCACGATTTTTGACGCCCCAACAGCCGCGTCGCCGACACGCGCTCACAACGACTTTCCTTGCTGCTTTTCTTTTGCTGCGGCTGAAACTGGGTTCAGTACGAATGGCTTGGTGATTGCCACCTTCCGTGCGCATAATTTCTGCGGATCGAAGGCGGGAGGGTAAGCGTTGCTCGTGCATTTTGCCGATTTGCTGCACCACGCGCGGGCGCAGGGCTACGCGGTCGGGGGTTATGACGTCGTCGGGCTGGAGTTTCTCGAAGCGATCGTTGCTGCGTGTGAGCGCGATGAAGCGCCGGCTGTGTTGAGCCTGGCGGAATCGCACTTCCATTATTACGATTTTGCCACCTTGATGCCCGCGGTGGTGGAGGCTGCCAAACGATCGCGGGTGCCGATGGCCGTGCATCTGGATCACGGCATGAGCGAAGCGTCGCTGGTAGAGGCGATCCGCCGGGGCTGCAACGCGGTGATGTTCGACGGCTCGCATTTGCCGTGGGAAGAAAACGTCGCCGCCACGCGCGCGGCGGTGGCGTTGGCGCATGCTTGTGGCGTGCCGGTGGAGGGTGAACTTGGCTATGTACCCGGCGTGGAAGGGGAAGACGCGGCGCTGCACCCCGGTGAGATACGTCTGACCGAACCGCAGGACGCGGCGCGGTTCGTCGCGGCAACGGCGGTGGATTGCCTGGCGGTGTCGGTGGGCACAGTGCACGGGCGTTTTCGTGGCGAACCGCAGCTTGATTTCGCGCGGCTGGCGGCCATTCGCGATGCGGTGGCCGTGCCGTTGGTGATTCACGGCGGCACGGGGCTCAGTGACGCGCAGTACCGCGCCCTGGTGGCGCACGGCATGAGTAAGCTCAATTACTACACGGCGCTGTCCGACGCGGCGGCCAAAAGCGTAGCGCAGGCGCTGGCCGAAGGAGCCCGCGGTTACCCGCAGCTCCTGGCGGGCGTGCGGGAAGCGGTGGTTGCGGAAGTGTCGCGCATCAACCATCTGCTCGGTGCGGCGGGCCAAGCGCGTGCTGCAGCCGCTGCGTGTCGGCCGTGGCGCGAAGTGTTGCACGCCATCGCGTTCAACCTCGACCCGGCGTTGGATGACGAAGCGCAAGCGGCGCTGATCGCCCGCGGCGTAGAGCGCCTGCAGCAAATTCCCGGTGTGCGTTCGGTGGAAGTGGGGGAATCGGTGGATCCGGCGGCGCGTTACCGCTACTTCTGGAACATCCGCTTTGCGTCTGCGGCGGTGATCGCGAGCTATCGCGACCACCCCGAGCATCGCGCTTACGCCGACGGAGTGTTTCGCCCCGCGGCCAAAGACCGGCTGAGCATCGATTATTTGCTCCAAGGGCATAAACACTGACCACGGGATCAGGGCCGGTGCTCGAACACTTCCTCGGACGTTTGCGCAAACAGCAGCCGCTCGCTCTACTGCAACAGCGTCTCGGCATCCGCCGCTTCGATGCGGCTTTGGTAACGCGCCAGCGCTGCTTCGCCAAAGCGCCGGCGCAAAAGTCGCATCAGCACCGCCGCTTCGCCTTCATCACACCTGCAGCGCCTGTGGCATAATCTTTCCACCTGAACCGCCTCGATCTCTTGGATCTGTGAGCCGGCAATTTTCCACCGATACCCATCCCTGCCTCGTGCGATGACCGACCCGAACCAACCAATTGGCATTTTCGACTCCGGGCTGGGCGGGCTGACGGTGGCGCGCGCGGTGATGGAGCGTCTGCCCAACGAGGCGATCGTGTATTTTGGCGATACGGCGCGGGTGCCGTACGGGGTAAAGTCTGCCGAAACGATCCGCCGTTATGCCGTGGAGTTGACCGAATTTTTGCTCGCGCAAGAGGTCAAGCTCCTGGTGGTGGCATGCAATTCCATGGCGGCGGTGGCGGCCGAAGCCATCGCTGCGCGCGCCGGCAAGGTGCCGGTGATCGAAGTGATCGGGGCTGGCGCCCGGGCGGCTGCCAAGGGATCGCGCACGCGCGAGGTGGCGGTGATCGGCACGCTCGCCACCATCGACAGCGGCGCCTACGCGCGGCGCATCCATGCGTATGCGCCCGACGTGCGCGTGCATGCGCGCGCTTGCCCGCTGTTCGTGCCGCTCGTGGAGGAAGGGTGGTTCGATCATCCGGTCACGGAAACGGTGGCGCGTGAGTATTTGTCGCCGTTGCTGGTGGAGCGCATCGACACCCTGGTGCTCGGTTGCACGCACTATCCGCTGCTCAAACCGGTGCTGCAGCGGGTGCTGGGCGAAGCGGTGACGTTGATCGATTCGGCCGCGACGGTGGCCGAGGAAGCCGCGGCATTGTTGGATCGTCTGAACCTGCGCCGGCAAGCCCTACTGCCGCCGGAACATCGCTTTTATGTTTCCGACGCTCCTCCACGTTTTCATACCTTGGCGGAGCGCTTTTTACAGCGCTCGTTGCCGTGGGTGGAACGGGTGGTGCTGGCCAGCGAATAGAACCCGGATCCGATCCGCATGACCGTTGTGGATGCGCGGTATGAAGCCACGATCTTAATCGGCTCGTAGCGCACGAAGGGGATGTCCATGTGGCAACCGGCGCTGGCGATTTCTGTGGGGGCGGCGGCGGGGGCGCTGCTGCGCTGGTTTCTGGGGCTCAAACTCAACGCCTGGTACCCGGCAATTCCTTTGGGAACGCTGGCGGCCAACCTCGTCGGCGGATACCTCATCGGGCTGGCGATGGCGTTTTTCGCGCACGCGCCGCACCTGCCGCCAGAGTGGCGGTTGTTGGTGATCACTGGCTTTTGCGGCGGGCTGACGACGTTTTCGACGTTTTCCGCCGAAGTGGTGACATTGCTGCAGCAAGGGCGACTGCTGCTGGCGGCAGGGGCGATCGCGTTGCATCTGGTAGGGTCGTTGCTGGCCACTGTTGCCGGTCTGGCGACATGGCAGTGGCTGAGATCCGGTTGAAGGGGGTGGCATGACGCTGGGTTATCAGATCACGTTCTTTACGCGCCAGGGGGTGCGTCACAAAGGAAAACCCTTGGGAGAGTGGCTATTGCAGTTGGCCAGGGAGATGGACCTGCCCGGCGCCACCCTGTTTGTGGGCGGGGAGGGTTTTGGTCGGGATCGTAAGATCCACGCGGCGCATTTTTTTGAGCTGACCGATCAGCCGGTGGAAGTGGTGATGGTGGCAACGCCCGAGCAAGCGGAACGATTTTTGGCCCGACTGCAAGCCGAAGGGGTGCGGGTGCATTATGTCAAAGCTGCGGTGGAATTTGGGGTGATCGGGGAAGTGGATGCCTAAACGCTCAGGACACAATGGCGCGACCCCACCCCAAGGAGGGCAATTGGCTATCTCCTTTCGCCCCGGTGCGCTCGAGCCGGTGCGAAAAACGGCATGACGGCGCCTGCGATCGGAGCTAAACTCTAGTCTTGCATAAAGTGCTTAATGATGTATAATAGTGAGCATGGAAAACACCATGAGCACAGGCAAGGCCGCAAAGCTTCTGGGTGTGTCGGTCAAAACACTGCAACGCTGGGAA
>FWPV01007868.1_pt1 | contig 19026 bp, 14 predicted proteins | sample 2228371 | NCBI WGS metagenome assembly FWPV01 (sample SAMEA103939776, study PRJEB20133) | metagenome
CGATTTGCTGCCTCCCGTAGGAGTCTGGACCGTATCTCAATTCCAGTATGGCCGACCACCCTCTCAGGACAGCTACCCATCGTAGCCTTGGTGAGCCATTACCCCACCAACTAGCTAATAGGCCGCGCGCCCATCTTTGGGCAATAGCTTTGAGTAGAGGCCATCTTTCATTGCATAACTTGTGTTATGCAACTCTATGGGGTATTAGCACTCCTTTCGGAATGTTATCCCCCTCCCAAAGGTAGGTTACGCACGTGTTACTCACCCGTTCGCCACTTTACTAGGAGCCTTGCGACCCCGTTCTCGTAGACTTGCATCATTCAGACATGCCGCCAGCGTTCGTTCTGAGCCAGTATCATACTCTCCATAAATATATTTAACCCTGTTGGATTTCTTATCCAAACAGCAGTTTGCTTTAATTGACAGGTTAATGAGTATATCCACTTCTCGGATTTGAACCGAGTTGTTGAACATACTTACCACTATCCGTATCGCATGACAACGTATTATTCAGTTTTCAAAGATCAAAACAGGCACTTGAACTATCTCTTATCTTCAGGTGCCTGATTATTTTCAATTCTTAATGTTACCATCGTATTATTATATCACCACTCATAACTGTTGTCAAGGGACATTTTAAATTTTTTGTTAATTTTTCGATCTTTTTTAGACCTAATTTTATCAGACCTAATTGATCCCGACCCAAGTCAACGGCATATTAGTATAGCAATACTTTCCATATCTGTCAACCCATTTTTTGCTGATCAGTCCAGTTCAAATTATTGGCAAATAGGTATTGCATAAAAAACAAAAAAAAGGATACACTACCTCAATAAAATAATAATTTTAAAAAACAATAAATTATAAGTGAGGAGGGTATCCTAATGTTGTTAGATATATTAACTCTAATTGATAAAATAATCAAACAAATTCGTCAATTAATTCAATTTTTTGAAGCAAAACAGGAAACCACTATTGATGAGATAGAGTCAAATGTGTTGAAAGTAATGCTGGAAATAGAAAGGTTGATAATTGATCGGAATTGCCTAAAATTTGAATTGCACTCTGAATTGCACTCTTGACTTTTTACTTCGCTATTTGTATAATTTCTAATGGTTATCTCCCTCCTTTCTTTAGAGGTTTTTATTTATGTTATTTTAGCACAAATTAAAGGAGGTAACCATACTTTACAAACCTTTATAATTACTGCTATACAACGGTCTCTAATAAATCAATACAAATTGGAGTAAAATTTATGTCAGATTTATTACAAAGTGCATTGCGAAAAATTGATGAAACAGAAGTTCCTAAGGTAAACATAGCTGCCCTTGCTTATTCAGGGGGATTGGATTCCTCACTTGCGGTCGAATTATTACGCAGAAAATATAAAGCTGAAAAGATCATTCCGATAACAGTTGACGTCGGTCAAGGTCAAGAAGAGATTGACATGGGGATCGAGAAAGCCAAAGTCTTGAATGTTGAACCGATTATGATAGATGCCAAGGACGAATTTACGGAAGAATGGATGGCAAGGGCTATTATGGCTAACTCTGATTATATGGGTTATCCAGTATCAACCTCAATGACAAGACAATTGATCGCTCGCAAGGTTGCAGAGAAGGCGGTAGAGCTTGGAGCAGATGCTCTTGTTGAAGGATCAACGGGAAAAGGCAATGATCAATACAGGATGCATAATGTATTTACGATGTTTGCCCCTGGAAGAAAGGTCATAGCCCCTGTTCGTGATTTTGATCTGATCAGAGCAGAGGAAGAAGCCCTTTGCAAAGCTTGGGGAATTCCTGTTACGGAGATTATCGCTGGTGGCGATGATAAAACTATGTGGTGCAGGTCTATTGCAAGTGGAGCAATAGACCTTAATATGGAGATTCCAGAAAGCGTCTGGATGTGGTATGTTCCTCCTGAGAAAGCGCCTAATGAACCTGAAATCGTTGAAGTCGTCTATGAAAAAGGGATTCCTGTGGCGGTTAATGGGAAAAAAATGCCGCTTAAAGAACTAGTTCCTTTCCTAAATGAAAAAGCGGGTTCACATGGCATAGGTTTGATTGACATCTTTGAAGAGGGAATTATGAACCTGAAATCAAGGGAACTATATGAAGCTCCCGCAGCAACACTTATACTTAAAACTCATCGTGACCTTGAACAAATGTGCCTTACAAAAGATGAATTGATGTTTAAAAAGGTTGTTGAACAGAAATGGGCATATATGGTATATCATGGAGAATGGTTTCATCCTCTTAGAAAAGCCCTTGACGCCTTTATTGCAGAAACACAAGATATGGTCAATGGCACTGTTAAAGTGAAATTATACAAAGGGAATGCAGATATTGTATATCGTGATTCACGAAGTTCGCTTTTCTCGCCAGAGATCCGTTCCATCAAATCAAGTGGATTTAGCCAACCAATGTGTGCTGATGCTGCTAAGATCAGGGGTCTGCAATTTGAAATTTTGGCAAAAAGAGATCAATTAGCTAAAAGCAAGTGACAAAAATAAAAGCGAGTGAGAATTCACTCGCTTTTATTACATTTGTGACTGAATATCAGCTATTTGTTATGGATTGTATTTCAAGACTAGTCCCCACTGTGCTACTGCATATGCGACATTCGGTTTGGGCGCAGAAATATCGTAAATGGTTACTTTTTCGATACCCTTCGTTTTTCCTGAACGTTCAACTTTCCAAGTCTTACCACCATCAGTTGTATGTAATATTGTAGAGTAATCGCCTACAACAAACCCCTCTTGTTCAGACACGAAATCGACGCCATAAAACCATTCTTCCGATAATCCACTGTTTTGAATTGACCAAGTTTTACCTCCGTCAATAGTAGCAACTATGACCCCACCTTCGCCGACAGCCCAACCAACATTTTCATTGACGAATTTCACTGCGCTCAGATTACTATCTGTTTCACATTTTTGGGCTACCCAAGTTTTACCTCCGTCGGTAGTCATTTTTATAGTTCCGTTTTCACCGACAACCCAACCTTTGAGTGGCGTAACGAATTGTATATCCCAAAATCCTGGGTCACCTTCGCCAATATTCGCATTAGCTCTCCCTTGGGCAAGAGGAGTCCATTTCACCCCGCCGTCCTGAGTAGCTAAAATCGTTCCATTTCCACCGACTGCCCATCCATTTTTAGCATCAATGAAGAAAATTCCATACAAAGCAGTTGGAACTCCACTGACCTGACGGTCCCATCTTTTTCCACCGTCTTTTGTTGATATGATCACGCCTGTTCCCTTAAATATATCTCCACATGCCCAACCATTTTTTTCATCAATGAAATGGACATCATACAAATCAGCATATACATCAGAAGATACCTTAATTTCTGAAACTTGCAATACATCCCATTTTGCACCGCCATTGCTCGTAGACAGCACAGTTCCAGAATCACCAACTGCCCAACCTTTGTTTTCGTTAACGAAAAATACAGACCTGATATAGATATCAAGATCACCGTCTCTCGATTTATCCCATTTTGCAAATACAGAAATGCTCACATTAAGAATTAAAGAGATAATCACTATGGATAGTGTCAAATTTTTTCGCATTTTATTCCTCCATTTTACAGACCGTTTAACTCGCACCTTCTAATATCAATTATAGCATTATGTCGTTGATGTGTCAACCAAGTTAAAACTGAGCTTCAGACATAAGTTCGGACATTTCCCCAAACAATAGTACTAAATAGCAAAAATGCACTTTTTATATGCACCCTTAATGTTGAAATTTCACATCGGCTTTAGTATAATACACACGAGAGATAGCTTTACAACGGAAGAACAGAGAAATCTATAATTCAGAAGGGAATAAGACTATGAAAAAATATCGTGTTGCGATCGTTGGTCTTGGCAGGATGGCAAGCACTATTGACGACGAAGTTAGGGACTCACTTTCCGACTGGGTGCCCTATTCTATTGCTTCTGCATGTCAGGCAATAGAATCAGTTGAGCTAATTGCAGGAGCAGACATATTGCCCGAAAAGCGTGAGGCATTTAAGCAAAGATGGGGCGTTAATGCCCTTTATGAAAATTACCTTGAAATGATCGACAAAGAAAAGCCTGATCTAGTTGCAATTTGCACAAAAGGCGATCTGCATGCTGAAATGGGGATGAAGGTCGCATCAGCAGGAGTGCCAATGATATATCTAGAAAAGGCAATAGCCTGTTCAATGAAGGAAGCGGATATGCTATTGGACGTTTGCAGAAAGAATAACACTTTGTTAAATACCGGCGTTTTGCGTAGGTTCAACCGTCAATACAAAAAAGCCCGTCAACTTATAGAGAATGGCGAGATCGGTCAGGTCCGCGCAATAGCCCATTATGGAGCAACTAACCTCTTACACGGACATATACATTCGATTGATACGATAATGTATCTATTAGGTGATCCGGTTGCCAAAAGTGTCTGGGGAGAACTTCTACCAAGAAGCATTAAAATTGAAAATAACAGGTTAGATTATGATCCGTCAGCGATCTACCAAATAGAATTTGACGGCGGAATAGAGGCGTGGACGATCAATGCAGGTAATTGGGATTTTGAAATCTGGGGAACTGCTGGATCAATAAAATCAACTGATAACGGCACAGGATGGGTTATTCGCAAACCGAGCTCTCAAAAAAGAGGTAAGACAACTGATATACCATTCCCAGAAGTTGAGGGGGCAAGTGCAACAATCAACTGTCTATTAGATTTGATAAAAGCCTATGAAGAAGGTCGTCAAACTATTGGCAATATTGAGGTTACACACAGGGCTACCGAGATATGCTTCGCAATTGCCGAAAGCCATATTCAGAGGAAACGGATCAACTTGCCGATGAACAACCGTGATCTATACATCTTTCATGTGTGATGGTTATCAATCATAGTTGGAAAAGAGAAGGAGATTCAAAAACATGAAACCCAAAAAAATCGTCCTAATTGGGATTGGAAGCCATTCGTTTGGATTGATGACGGTTAGAGATTTAATGCAATGTCATGAATTGCATGGTTGCCATCTAGCACTTGTAGATATAAATGAAAGCAAGTTAAATATTATGACCAAAATCGTAAATCGTTTGAACGATACTTGGGGAGCAGACTTTAAGATTTCATCAAGTACGGAAAGACGCGATGTCTTGCCTAACGCTGATATTGTCGTCGTTTCAATAGAAAGAAGAAGATATGAGATGTGGAAGATGGACATTGAGATTCCACGCAAGCACGGCACACAAAATCTTTATGGTGAAAACGGAGGACCTGGTGGAATGTTTCACACTTTCCGACAAGTGCCTCCTATGCTTGAAATTGCAAAAGATATGGAGAAATTGTGTCCCGATGCTTGGCTTATCAATATGAGCAATCCTGAAAGCAGGCTTTGTTTGGCATTGCATAAATATTCAAAGGTCAAAAACGTCGGTGTCTGTCTTGGTGCTTATATTACACAAAATAGCCTCGCAACAAAAGTGCTTGGACTAAATCAAGGCGATATTGACGTAAAAGTTGCCGGAATAAATCACTGTCATTGGGTTATGGACATCCGTCGGACAGGCACAGGAGAAGACCTATATCCAGATGTTAGAGAAAAAATAAAATCTGTTGAACCAGAATGGCAACCGTTATCAAGGGAATGTCTGAGGCTTTTCGGATACTATCCCGGTCCTGCTGACAACCATATTGCTGAATATCTGAGCTGGGGTTGGAAGTTTATGCCAGAAGGTTATAATGATTGGGTTATCAAAGCGGGATCAGTAGACAAGAATTACAAATACCCATTAGACATAAAACTTGAAGAAATAGCCAATGGAAGCGGAGCTATTGATCAGGACAGTCTTAAATCATTGATGATTGAAGGCGGTATGAAATGGCAAACTTTAGACATTATTTTATCCCTGCTTGATAATGGGAACAGATACATTTTATCGTTAAATGTGCCTAATGATGGCTATATAACTAATTTGAAACAAGGGGCAATTGTGGAAATTCCCGCTATCGTTGGCGCTGATAGGATATATGGACTGGGAATGGGAGAGATTCCAACCGCTATTGCAGTTATTATGGATACACAGTTGCAAATAATGGACTTGGTAGTTGAATCTGCAGTCACTGGCGACCGAAAAACTGCACTTGAAGCACTGATAATTGATCCGACGATACCTGATCCAACAACAGCGGAAAAAATATTAGATGAAATGCTTTTGGCACAAGCAGATATGCTCCCACAATTCAAATAACCAATTATGAACAAAAATCTGTATCGTCGTCTAAGAGCACCAATATTAGGGGCTATACTTATCCCGATTAATTGTTATTGGGTAGTTAAAAGTGAGATAGTTATAGCCTCTATACATGCCACTGTTTTATCTATATTTTTCAATGTTATATTCACCCTTTTCATAATTACAATATTAAATAACCTTTTCAGCAAATTCTCCTCCAACTCTTTTTCATCCAGCGAGATACTCATCATCTATGTAATGCTTTCTGTATCAACAGGGCTTTTTGGCATTGACCTTATGACTTTGCTTGTCCCTATGATGGGGCATTCCACATGGTTTGCTACTCCTGAAAATGAATGGAAAGAGATTTTTTCTATCTATATCCCTAAAAGCCTGATTGTTACTGATATGAAGGTTCTCAAAGGCTATTACGAAGGCGAATCATCTTTCTGGATGAAAGAAAATTTTCTAGCTTGGATCAAACCGATATTTTTATGGTCAATATTCATTATATCGCTTTTTATGACGACGCTTTTTATAAACGTTATTCTAAGAAAAGGCTGGGTTGAGTATGAAAAATTAAGCTATCCTATAATTCAACTGCCTATGGAGATGTCATACAAGAAATTTTATCATAATAGATTAATGTGGATAGGATTTGGACTAGCCTTTGTAATTGACCTTTTGACTGGGCTTCACGAGCTTTTCCCTGTGATCCCGGCACCAAGAGTGAAATGGTATAATCTCGCGCCTTTTTTTAACACAAAACCTTGGAACGCCATAGATTGGCTTCCCATACATTTTTACGCTTTTGTTACAGGGCTTGGGTATATGATGCCTCTTGACCTTTCGTTCTCGTTATGGTTTTTCTATCTTTTCTGGAAGTTTCAGCTCGTTTTCGCAAGTGCTGTCGGGTGGAGAATTGAAGGTATGTATTTAAGTTGGGAGAAAGGCGGGGCATGGCTCGGGCTCGGGATAATGGTGATATGGACAAGCAGAAAGGCAATAAAAGAAATCCTGATCAATGCGATAAAAAGAAAGCCTAATGATGGCTCAGAGCCTGTTGGATATATAAATTCGGTATTAGGATTGATATCTTGTTTCACTATAATGATCATATTTTGGTCATATTTCGGGGTTGATCCATACTCGGGAATTGTATTTTTTGCCTTATATCTGATATTTTCCATAACTGCAACTAGGATGAGGGCAGAATTAGGTCCTCCAACTCACGAATTGCACTTTGTTGGTCCTGATAAAGTTATGACCGGATTAATCGGAAGCAAACATTTTTCACCTGAGACATTATCAGGTTTTGCATTGTTATATTGGACAAATTATGGTTATAGGTGTCATCCTATGCCACACCAGCTTGAGGGATTCAAGATAGCTGAACAAGAAAGGATAAGCCCAAAATTAATTTTTAAAGTTGAGACTGTTGCCCTCATCATAGGGGTTTTTTCTACTTTTTTTGTCCTTTTATCGCTTTTCTATGATTATGGTGCAGTTGTCAAAGTTCAGGGTTGGTCACATGGTCCCAGTTGGGAAACCTATGGTCGTCTGGCTACATTGTTATCAAGTCAAGAAATGCCTGATAAAGCTATAATCGGTCAGATGGGGTTTGGACTTGTCTTTACTGTGTTTTTGATGTTAATGAGACGGATATTTCTGTGGTGGAAACTTCATCCAGTAGGATTTGCAGTTGCAAGCGGATGGAGTATAAGTTGGATGTGGTTTTCAATCTTTATCGGTTGGTTATGCAAAAGCGTAATATTAAAATCAGGTGGTCTAAAAACACATAGAAAAGCTGTCCCATTCTTTCTTGGGATGATCTTAGGGCAGTTGACAATTGGTAGTCTTTGGTCAATTCTAGGAATGGTCTTAGAAAGAAAGATATATAGCTTTTTTGTCTAAAACTAAACCGTCCAGAAATGCTATTCTGATTATCAGATCATCAAACTAATTTCCTTGAAATTTCATTTTGTTATTTGTATTATAAAGTCAAAACCAGTTTTATCTTTTAACAAATATTTTACGAGGGATTGAAAATTGGGCAAGGCAGAAATAACAATAGATACAAAGACGAGATATTCCTATTTAATAAGTCCACTTATTTTTGGCAAATTTTGCGAACATCTAGGATCAAATATATATCAAGGGATGGAAGCACAGATATTGTTTAACTGCACATTTGGCAAATGGATATTTGTTGCAGGCGATCATCCTGATGGCGGAATAAGTGAGGATAGCGACAGAGCAAGGATAAGAGGCAAGATAGAAGGAAGGGCAAGAAGGATGTCTTTTCCAAGTGCGGAACCACTGATCAACGCTTTTTTCGACGGCGGAGCTTACGGTTGGTTTCATATAGGAGCTAGGGAACATGTGCGATTTAGTCCCGATGTCGGAAGGTCTGGCGGAAGGGCACAAAGAGTTGAGGTATTGAAAGAAAGTGAATCAGGAGTAGGCATCGGTCAATGGACATATCTTCCGCTTCATAGAACCTATGGCTTTGAATATCGGATAGTGGCACGGGCAACAAGTCCAACATTCATCAGGTTTAACGTCGCACCTGCCAATAACCCAAAGGATATGGTTTTTGCGGAAATGCAGGTCGATAACGAATGGCAAATATTTACAGGACATATTGAACTGCCGAAAAGATTCGATCAAGGAGAATTATACCAAGTCTCTATTACATCAAACAAGCCCGCAAATTTTGTGCTTGATCGCGTTTTACTTTATCCGGATGATCACATTGGCGGAGCTGATCCTGATGTTATAAAATTTTTAAAGGACTCACAATTGCCTTTGTTAAGATGGCCCGGGGGGAACTTTGTCTCTGGTTACCATTGGCAATGGGGTATAGGACCCGTAGATACTCGACCAACAGTGCCTAATCCCGCTTGGGAAGGGTTGGAATTCAATCTGTTCGGAACTGATGAGTTTATATCGTTTTGCAGAGCTGTTGGTTGTGAACCGATGATCTGCGTTAACGCCGGCAATGGCACTCCCGAAGAAGCTGGCAAATGGGTGGAATATTGCAATGGTTCAACAGATACACCAATGGGCAAATTAAGGGCAGAAAATGGACACACTGAACCTTATAACGTCAAATATTGGGAGATCGGAAACGAAATCTATGGTCATTGGCAGGTAAGTTGGACTACGCCTGATGGTAATGTTGACAGATACAGACAGTTCAGTGAGGCTATGTTGAAAGCAGACCCGAGTATCAAATTACTTGCATGTGGATTTGGAAATGCTCCGAACTCTGGATGGAACTATCATCTGATTGATAAAATTGGAAAGGACTTATATTGTATAACTGATCATATCTTGACAGGCGGGGCTGTAAATGCCGATACCGATCCAAAAGATTTATATCAAGCTTTTATGGGATATGCGGTCGAACTAGAAAAACGCTACGATAAGCTCTATAAAAAGATGCTTTCAGTTGGTATTTCTGATCCACATTTAGCTATAACTGAACTACAATTGTTTGCACATTTTTATGGAGAAGCTAAATCTGATGGAAAACTCGACCATAACACTATGCCAAGACAAGATTCAATATCCGAAGCCATATATTATACAACGATCGTGAACTTATGTGTAAGGTTAGGCAGATTTGTTGAACTGTTGACACATTCGGCAACTGTTAATCACGGCGGAGGGCTGCGAAAAGAACGAGAACGTGTTTATGCAAATCCTGTCCATCTCGCACAAAAACTCAATATCGCTTTGGCTAATTGCATACCTGTCTCAACAAATTTGATCTGCGAGACATATTCGACAAGATATAACTACGGAGACATTCCGCCTTTGAGTGACATCCCTGTTATTGATTCAGTAGCGGGAATTTCTCCAAATGGCGATCTGATAATCTTGTTAGTCCATCGTGGCGCAGAATGCGGGGCAATTGATCTGACCATCAATATAAATGGGTTTAACGCGAAGAACAAGGCAAAGATCACAAATCTGGCAGGTGAGACATGGTATGATCGAAATACCTTGGAAAGTCCAGAAAAGATCAGACTTATAGACTCAGAAATTGATGTCCTGAATAAAGATCAGATTAATATATGTTTATTGCCGTTTACAATTACACGCATTATCATCGCTCAAGAATAAAGGAGATAAAACTATGATTGAAAACATTTTTGATGTTGTAATCGCTGGCGGCGGGCTTAGTGGATTTGCTTGTGCTATCAAGTCCGCTTGGAATGGCAAAAAAGTCTTGCTTATAGAAAAACGTCCCGCATTGGGTTGGGAAGCGACATGGGCTAATCAGCTTGATTTTTCTAATCCTAGATCATCCGTCGCTAATCTTATCGTTGATGAATTGAACAAGGTTGGAGGCATTAAAAATGGGCGTGCAGACGCTCCGATCCTTGAAATATTAATGGACAGATTGATAGATAGAAACAAAGTATCCCTCCTTCTATATTCTTACCCCGTCAGGCTTATATCTGATGGAAATTATGCCTATGGCATTGTCATCGGCAATAAAAGCGGAGAACAGATCATAAAGGCTAAAATTGTTGTTGATGCGACAGAAGAGGCTCTGCTTTGGGGGCAGACAGGCGTCAGAATTCGCAAAGATTTAAATCTTCCGATGGGAAAACAAACTTTATTTTTCAATCATGTTGAGGATGATCTGAAGTCACAGATAAACCTGGACGATAATATAACTATCTATCCTTCTGTCTGGGAAGGTGAAGTTTGTGTTGAATATGACATTGATAGATGTGATCCACTAACGGCAAGACGAAAAATGCCCGAAATTATTGATATTGTCCGTTTGGAAGTGCCAAAGATCAAAGATGCACTATTAACACACGCAGGAAACGAGCCTTTTCCAAGCAGTGCTATGGTTGAATTTGAGGATAAAACAATTGAGCATCCTATGATCAAGAACTTCTTTGGTGCAGGGATATGGGCATCAGATATTGGGAATTCGCCAGTTAAAAGGCTTGAAATAGGCGAAAAGGTCGGTCAAATCCTATCAAAAATTGATGGAGTTGAGAAATTTCCAGTGGATATTATGACAGGTTCATATTTCAGAGAACCTGAAAAGACAAGCGATGTTATTGTTATTGGCGGAGGGACTGGCGGAGCAATAGCGTCAATTGCATCGGGAAGACAGGGAGTCAAAACCACATTAATTGAGGCATCTCCTTCTCTTGGTGGGATTGGGACTGGCGGAGCTATACACGTTTATTGTGCAGGCACAAGAGGCGGGATTCAAGATGAGATGGATAAAAAAATAGCCGAAATATCACCACTTTTCCTTGGTAAATGGAAGGTCGTCGGTTTTCATCCCGAAGCGAAAAAGACAGTCTTGCAACAGATGGCAGAATCCGCAGGCGTTGAGATTATATTAAATACGGTAATATCAGGCGTCATAAGGGAGAAAGGAAAATATCAAACCATGTCTGACGAGAAAGTCAAGACGAAGGCAGTTGCTATCCCCGAGCCTTCTGAAGAGATGAACAAGCTATTGGGAGTCATAGCGGTCGGATCGAATGGCACTTCCATCTATCGCGCAAAAGTTTTTATTGATAGCACAGGAGATGGCGATATAGCTGCGATGTCAGGAGCACCATTTGTCATCGGTCGTGAGAGGGATAACCTTACACATACCTTTTCACAGCCAGCAGAAGGATTGAATAAAGATGGCAACCTTTACGGACTTAACTTCGATGCCGGTTATGTTGATCCGACCGATGTGGAAGACCTTACAAGAGGTCGAAGACTAGGAATCAATCTCTATTGGCATGATAAATTTACAAGCGAGAATCGCATTTTACATATTGCGCCAATAATCGGTATACGTCAAAGCAGGCAGATAATCGGCGAGTATCAACTCACACTTGCAGATGAAATAGCAGGAAGAAGGTTTGAAGATGGAATATCCTTTATGACCACGTTTTATGACAACCACGGTTTTGACTATGAAAACGAAAGCGATGAAGCTGCTCTTTGGGTCTGGGCTTTGGGGAATTTCAGTAGAAGGATTGGCTGTGAGATACCGTATAGGTGTATGATCCCTAAAAACGTTGACGGTCTGATCCTCGCTTGTCGTGCAATATCTCTGACGTTTGATGCTCATGCTGGTATGAGAATGCAGAACGATATCCAACGTATCGGCGAAGTGGCTGGTCTGTCTGCGTCTATGGCTGTCAAAAATGGCGTCCCTGTCCGAGAGATTGATATAAAAAAGCTTCAAGCTATGCTTAAAGAATCTGGAATACTTGACGAAAAATATCGTCCTGCTCCCGCAGTCGAGGACAAGCCTTTGGAGTTGCCTTCTGGTGCTGAAATTGATGAATCTAAAACGGAAGCTCTTGTTTGGCTTTCTACATACAAGGGCAAAGAGACCGCACTTGCATTGAAGGTCTTGATCAATTCAGAAGACCCAAATATGAGGTTTAGGGCATCTGCCGCACTTGCCAGATATGGAGTAGAAGAAGCTTTTCAGGAGTTGCTGAGATCCGTCAAGGAAAGGGTCAATGATAAAACGAAAGGGGCGAAGTCTGTTGCTATTTGGGAAGCATCTATCCCATTTCTGGGAATGACTGGCGATAAGAGGGCTGTCCCTGCTTTAATCGAAGTGTTGAAAGACAAAAATGCCACTCTCGACGCATTGATCGGTGCGTTGAGAGCATTAGAACGTATCGGCGACAATTCCGTTATACCGGATATACAGGAGTTCCTAAAACGAGACGATCTGCCGACAAAGAGAGTCCTTCAAGTAAGCTCAGCTTTATTAAAAGATATGTCTCCTGCTGTTGATGACGCAAAATGGCAGATTGATCTTGCTGCTGCTGAAACACTTCTTGCCCTTGGCGTCTCCAAAGAAGAGATCCGCAAAATTGTAGAACCTCATCTGAATGACAATAGAACATATGTCAGGCGATATGCAAATAAGGTATTGAATATGTAAGTCTAGTAATAACCTGTTCGTTAAAAGTAAAACGAACTGATCCATAAAATTATTAAAAACCTAGGTTTAGGCAAGTCTAAAAATATTTTTGAGTTTCTCAAAACTCTTTAAGTCTCCTTTTAAAAGGAGACTTCATATGCTTATCTTCCAACTTAAAGAGCGAATAAGAGTTGTTTTAAAAATGTTTATTTTTTATCAAATTTGAGAAAGTAAATGTTCAATATTTTTTCTCGAAGGGATGAAATGAGGTTACTATGAAAAAAAGTTATTATTTATTGTTATCTTTTATCGTCTTTATGACTTTTTGTGTTTGTAATGTAATGGCGGGGAATATTGAAGGGCTAGTGTTGTATTTTCCATTTGAGGAACCGGGCACCCCAATAGATCATTCCGCTAATCCAACAAAAGTGACAAATATAACAGGTAATCTAAAATCTGCTAACGGTAAATTCGGCAAGGCAGGCGATTTCGATGGATCAACATTCATTGAAGTAGCTCATTTAGACAAACTTGAAGGTATGGGGGCATTGACTATTGAAGCATGGATAAAAATTAATAAACTCGTCGGCGATGGTATGGCAATCGTCTCTAAACGAAAAGCTTTCAACAGTGGTGATGTTTATAATTTATTCATTTATACTGGGGCAAAGATGGACGCAAGGGTCAATGCTCAAGGTGATTTCTGGTCACAAACCGCTTTCAAAGCTGGCGAATGGTATCATATCGCATATGTTTTTGACGGAAAAGCAGGAGGAGATCAAAAACAAAAGATGTATGTCAACGGTGTGCTTGAATCAAAGTCAACCCATGCACATACAGCAGTTCAGAAGGGAGAAGCCCCATTATGGATTGGCGAACTTGATTCTGCAAGGGGCTTCAAATGGAATGGCTTAATTGATGAGCTTGGAATATGGGACATAGCTTTGGATGAGAATCAAATTAATCAAGTTATGAACGTCGGCAAGGCAAAGATGTTAGCTGTAAAGCCATCAGTGAAACTTGCTGTGACATGGGGGAAAATTAAAAATTGACGATTCAAACTCGATGAGTGGTAAGCTCCAAGAGTATAAGAGACAACACGAACGGTGTCAGAATAATAATCGCACAGATGGACACAGGAAGAACAATCCCTATTAAGCATGGATAAAGTGCAATACAACTCAAAAGCGACCCTTTCAAAGCCAGATAACCGTTATCTTGAGTTTGTTTAAAAAGAAGTGGAAGCCTTGTTATAAAAGTTGTTCCAAAAGCAATCCCTACCCATATAAGATAGTTCGGCTCAACTTTACCACTGCCATATGGAAAAACAAAAGCTACAAAAGCCAATACTGTGGCAGTGGTAGATAAAAACAGTGCAGGCTTTATCCCTATCTGCATCGGTGTTGTAACAATGCCAGCGGTTTTGTCGTGTTCAATATCCTTAAAAGTTGTCGCTATGTGTGCCCCAAAATCAAAAAGAAAGATACCAATAACCCCATACCATAAAATTTCAGGAATTTTTCCAGAGTTGGCAATTGCTCCAAAGACAGTCATTCCCGCGATACCTAATGGAAGAATGATACTTCCTAGTATGCCCTTGCCCTTGAATATTGCGTTATAAAGATGAGAAAAGGCTATCAATACTGCGACTATCAGACCAGCTTTATAGTTCATCAAAAAACCAAAAATTAAACAGATGATATACATTGACGATGCCATTATGAATACATTTTTCGAGGAAACTCGTCCAGATGGTATTGGTTTTTGAGGCGTTGAAAGGGCATCAGTTTTGCTATGGAAATAATCATTTTTCATCATTCCTGCAAAATAGCCTATCATAGATACAATAACGGCAACATAGCCTTTCCACGACATTATACCTTCATTAGCGAGGATCACACCTTGTAATGTAGTTACAATTGGAATGGGAAAAAGTGGGTATCTGATCAATTCCAGATATGCTTTTATCTTGTCTTTAAGCATAAAAGACAGCCTTCAATCCTTTTCTTTCAACGACATAGTTCACCGCGGGCATCGGATCATCAAGTGGGAATAGCCCTGTTAATATAGGTTTGACGTTAAGCCATCTTTTGGCAATTTCCTTTTGGGCTTCTGCGGTATCTTGTCTAGTCATCGCCCAAGAAGCCATAACCTTATGACCTGAGAAATGAAGCTGTTCAATATCGAGTTCAAGTCTGGTATCCTTTGGAAATAGTCCAAAAAGATTTGCATATCCGCCCCTTCTTAGCATTTTGAATATGTCAGGAATTATTAAGGGATTATTCGTTGCAGATATAACAGAATCCGCACCAATGCCATTAGTTAAATCACATACAATCTGTGGGACATCATTGGACAGAGAATCTATAACCTCATCGGCACCTAACAGCTTAGCAGTTTCTCTTCTATGCGACAAAGGTTCAGACACAATAACCCTTATCCCGTCACGTTTAGCTATTTGGAGAAATAGAAGCCCGATTGGACCCGCCCCTAATATAACAAGATTATCTCCAAGTTTCATCTCTCTTAGTGCCCCTATGCAGGTTGCCAAAGGCTCAAGGAAAACAAGCTCTTCCATTGTAACTTCATCAGGGACGATAAGTAAACCACCACTGTCAGCAAGTTTTTTTGGAATTTTGACATATTCAGCATATCCACCGTCTATATCGTGCCCAATACCGCATAATTCGCGACAGAATTTTTGAAGGTTATGTCTGCAATAATAACACGAACCGCAAGAAATAACCGGATCAACTGAGACCTTTTGTCCTATTGAGAATTTCCCATTTCTTGATTCTACTATCCTGCCCGCTATTTCATGTCCTAAGACGACAGGGGGAGTATAGTCAGTAGCATCGCCTTTTATAGCCATTACATCAGTTGTGCATATACCACATAGATCAACTTTTACGAGGACATCGCCTTCATCAAGGCTAGGGATCGGTTTCTCTTCAACTATAAGGTCTTCTCCTAAATTAGCAAATACAACAGTTTTCATAGTCACTCTCTTTTTTGTGTAAGACCTGATCAGATCGCCATAGTAATTATTTCAAGACAAATGTTAACAGTATAAATTTAACCTCTTTTATCAGTATCGAAACTCCTGTTTTCCAAACTTTTCGTAATGGACGAATTTGCTTGTTTCTAGTCTAACTGATGATTTTGGTTTTTTATCATAATATCCTGCCCTTATTATACAAACCGGTTCGTAATTTTCAGGTATAGAGAATATCATTCTCAATTCGTCCCTATCCTTCTTAGTTTCCAGTGGCGCATTGATAAAATGAGTGCCAATATTTAATGCGGTTGCAGTTAAAAGCACGTGTTCAATAAAAGCACCCATTCCAAGCAGTTCCCAAGTAACTCTATTCTCCCCTGGTGATCTTTTATTCTTGTTCAATAGAATTATCATTATTAACGGTGATTCTCTAATAAGTTCGGCAAATTTCCCTGCGCCGATCCTTCCAAGACCGATTTTCCCCAGAAAGGACATATTCTTGGCATTTTTCAAAACAGGCTTTAATTTAGTCTTATCTTTGATGAAATCAGGTAAATCAATATGATCGTCTATCATAACGCCTTCAGCCCGTCTTTGCCACTCCTTATCAGAAAGGGACATCCACTGACTAACATCATATAAAAATCTCGGGTCTCCCATCTGTGCGGACATACTTTTTTTCACAAGGTCGGCAAGAGCTTCTTTACCTTCTCGGCTAGTAACTATAATGATCTCCCAAGGCTGGATATTAAAAGGAGAAGGCGCCCATCGTGCAGACTCAATAATCGTGTTTATGTCTTCTTTTGAGATAGGTCTATCAGCGAAATGATCTCTGATAGTCCGCCGTCTCAAAACTGTCTCTAAAAATTCCATCTTCTAGTGTTGCACCAAAGTTATTAGCTTGTGTAATGAAGCAATATCCACTGATACGATTTTTTTTGAGATACTCGTTCATCATCAGTTGAAGTTTTGTGAGGTTTTTTCCAAAGCAAAAGACCGCAGGTCCCCAACTGCTTAGCCCAACCCCATATCCCCCATTTTTCTGTAAAAAGGACATTATTTGTCTGACAATTTCGTCTTGTTTTTCAATTTCAACCTTTTTCCAACCTATATTTTGAATAAGGTCAATAGCTTCGCCAAAAGCAAAAATGTCCTTTTGGACTATGGAGGGAAGTAGTTTTAATAAAACGATATGTGAGATCGCCTGCACATCTTCCAAAGGCATTGGACACAAGGTCTGAAAAAGCTCAACTTCATCTTCGCCTGATATATGCTTGCAGTTTGGTATCGTGATAAGTATGTCCCAGTCGGGAAAGTCGTATCTGACGATTATAGGGGGTGGTTTTATGCCTTCGGAAGCTGATGATGGCAAAAATGAATTTTTTTTCCCGTCGCAGGTTTTATCCTTTGAAAACTCGTGTCCGCCATCAACAATAAATCCCCCTTGAGAAAATGCAGCAACACCGATCCCTGATGTTCCGCCTCGTCCGACAATGAAAGCCATCTCTTGACAGGTCAGATCGAGACCATATAAAATGCAAATCGCTTTCGCTATCCCAAGTGATAACTGCGTTCCTGAACCTAAACCTACGTGACTTGGGATATTTTCCTCAATCTTTATTATTGCATCGCCTATGTTGCATTTATTCTTTAAAAGTGATAGGATTCTATTTGCTCTAGGTAAAATTTCGGATGGTCCGATTACTTCTGTCCTTTCGGAACTTTGTGCAACAATCTTAAATCTTGGATATTTAAGAGATAAACCTATCCCTCCGTCTACCCTTCCAAGACTTCCGTTAAGGTCTATCAGGGCAAAATGCAATCTTGATGGTGTTATAACTGTAACTTTTCTCATTTTGTTTTATACTAGGGCTATCACTCTAGCGGGAGCACCTGAACTCTTTTTAAGTTTCATCGGTGCAATTATAACATAAAATCCACATTTTGGTAGTTTGTCGAGATTACAAAGCATCTCCACATTTGGAATATTATGTTTCAAGAAAGTATGATGTGCTGGAAAATTTTTTTCTCTACCAGAGACACAGTCTATATTGCAAGCATCTGTCCCTATCACCTTAATTCCCTTTGAAACCAAGAATTCGGCAGATTCACCTGTTAGACCTATCCAGTTTTCGGCAAAAAAAGGTTCATTAACGAAAGATTGCATTCCCGTATACAAAAATACGATCATATCTTTGATATCGCCATTTTTGCGTATCCATTCATCTATCTTCTCTTTCTGAATCTCATCACCCGGTTTCAGGTATGAGAAATCCATAAGGACAGCTTTTCCCATTAAATTCTCTATCGGGACATCTGCGACAACTGATCCTTCTGCATACATAAGGGCAGAAGTATCAATATGAGTGGAACAATGCCCTGAAAGATCAACTCTTCCCTCAAAGTATCCATCGTTTTCAATCGTAGCTGTATCGTAGATTTTAACTGGTCCAATTAGGACTTCTCTTGGGCTATTCTCATCAACCGGATATGAAAGGTCAATTATTTTTTCAAAATTGATTTGCACGTCTACCTCCATTTACTCAAAAAGTTGCAAGTTGAAAATGACGTCATCAATATAGTAAGCAAATATCATACCAAAAACCTAGCGTATAAAATCACAATTACACACAAATTCGCTATTTTATAATCATAAATCCTCAGTGATCCACTCTATTATAAACTCACAGTCAATAAAAAATGCACGAAAAAAGAAGTCAAAAATTCACTCTGGGCACTTTTTGGTGCATACCCAATTAGCAGTATAACCTGAGGAAATCTTTTAGTCAAGATACAAATCTGATCTTAGGACATAAGTTCGGACATTTCCCAGTGCAATACTACCAAAATGACTGAAAATTCATGTTATCATGTGAAAAAAAC
>FWPV01007869.1_pt1 | contig 19025 bp, 19 predicted proteins | sample 2228371 | NCBI WGS metagenome assembly FWPV01 (sample SAMEA103939776, study PRJEB20133) | metagenome
TTGTCATTGCGAGGAGTGTAACGACGTGGCAATCTCTCTGTTCATTCATATAAAAAACCAAACAAAGAGATCGCCACGAACCCTTCGGGTTCTCGCGATGACTAACCCTTGAGATCGCCACGCTCCGTCCCGAAAACGTTCGGGTAAGAAAGTTTAATGGGCTAATTTCAAATATCTTGAAATGATAACCTCTTGATTATAAAATCATGTATAATAGTCTGTTAGTCGTTCTTAGATAATTCAATGTAATCATGGAATTTTAAAATACAGATAAATTAGCTTTAGATTTATGAGTAAAGTTTTGACAAGGTTTAAAATTTTTATTTTTGACTTTTAAAGGGAGGATTTGTGTGGGAAATGTAAAGAAATGGCGTAAGAAAAAAATGAGCAAACATAAACATAATAAGCTCAGAAAAAAGACTAAGTTCCAGAGGAGAAAAAGCAGCTAAATAAATTGAAAACGCTCAAAATGAGCTTTTATGCAGCCGATAGATAGTGCTGTGTATAAAGTTATTTTTTTATAATTCCTGCTCCCTAACAAGTACGGGATAAACTCCGGCAGTCCCGAAGGCTTTAGAGACAGAACATATTAAAAAATAATGGATTCCACTTAAAAACTGCCGGAATGACAGAGCGTACACGTTAGTTTATTCAATCTCTTAGTAGAACCTGCTATTGACTTGATAACTTATGGATGGAGTATCATTAACCATGTTTACTCCATTTTTAACAACAGGCATAGGAAGCCTTCCTCATATTGACCCTGAAGAGGCTTGTAGACTTGTGCTCGAAACATTTGATATCCCTTTCTGGCCTCAACTTCCTAAATTGTCATTTCGAGAATTCATGATCCCACAGTATTCTGAAGGAATACCATTATTGAAAATTGACGAAATAAAAGAAACCATATGGATAGAAAAAGAGCAGAATAATGCACTAACTCAATTTTATGAAGAGTATTCAGATGACTGGAAATGTATGATTTCTGAAGAATATTCACAAGGTATACATACTTTCGTAAAATTAATAAAGGAAAAACACTTTCAATTCTTGAAAGGACAGACTACTGGACCATTAACTTTTACACTTGGTTTAAAAAATGAGGACAAAAGGCTTATTTATTTTGATGAAGAAATGCGTGAGATTTGCCTTTTTGTGCTTAATGCAAAGATTAGATGGCAAGTTGAATTCTTGAAGCCCTATGCTAACAATATAATAATTTTCATTGACGAACCAATACTCTCTGCAATTGGCACATCAGTTTATATTGGAGTAAATTCAAATGATGCACTCAGGTTGTTGAAAGAAACATCACACGCTATAAGAATTGCAGGAGGCATCCCAGGAATTCACTGTTGTGGCAAGGCTGATTGGCCTATGGTAATAAACAGTGGCGTTGATATTATTAGTTTCGATGCATATGACTATGTCGAAACAATTTCACTATATTCAGAGGAGTTTACTGAATTTTTGAAAAATGGTGGTTACCTTGCATGGGGCATTGTACCAACAACAGAAGCCATTCATGATGAGAATACTGAATCAATAATAAGGCGATTTGATGCAAGCATAGAGAAATTATCGAGAAGAATATCTGATAAATTTTTACTCTCAAATATCCTATTGACACCATCATGTGGCACAGGCTCAAGGAGTATAGAAGAAACATTAAAAATCTTCCGGATTTTAAGAGAACTTAAAAATTACTTAAGGAATAATCTTAATGAAAGGTAAGTTCATATCTTTCGAAGGAATCGAGGGTACAGGGAAAACAACTCAAGCAAGGATGCTTTATCAATATCTCATCTCAAAAGGATATGATGTTGTCCTTACAGAAGAACCGGGTGGTACAAAAATTGGGCTAAAAATAAGAGAAATTCTTCTCTCACCGGATAATCAAGGAATAACTCCAATAAATGAACTAATGCTTTATAATGCTGATCGTGTTCAGCATCTTAATGAATTGATTCTGCCATCTATAAATAGAGGAAAGATTGTGATCACTGACAGGTTCACTGATTCAACATATGCATACCAGGGATTTGGTAGGGGTATTGATTTAAAGCTTATTGACTCAATCGATCTTATCGCAACAACAGGAATGAGACCTGACATTACAATTCTACTTGACCTTGATGTTGAGACTGGATTAAAGAGAAATATTGGGATTAATAAGACAGATAGACTTGAACTGGAGAATATAGAATTCCACAAACGAGTTCGTAAAGGTTATCTCAACCTTGCACAGAAAGAGCCTGAAAGAATAAAATTAATTAATGCCGCAGGGAATATAGAGGAAATTCATACCAAAATAATCAGGATTATTTCAGAGTTTCTGCTCTTGTAGTGTAATTTGCAAGAAATATAAGCTAAATGTCATAATTCATTTAATATTACGTGATAAACGATAAAATGCTATCAGTATTTTTTCATCAGATGTAATTTTGAATATTTTGCTACATGCTCAAAATCTTTATCAGCTGTAAAAAGATAGTAATCATAGGAAATTGCAACAGAAGCGATAAGGGCGTCAATTGTATTTATCTGTATTCCTTTCTTTATAAGCATATTCTTCAATTCTGCTGCTTTTACATAGTCTTCTCTCACAAGCCTGATAAGAGGAAAGGATTCAAAATACTCTTTTAATGGATGAAAATCCTTTGGATTTTTTATACCCTGTAGAACTTCCTGCAGTATAATGCCAATAAGATATATATCTTCTCCCTGTTCGATGAGCTTTCTAAGAATAACAGCCTCTGGGTTTATTGATCCTGTCTGTCTCCGCAGACCAAGAGACCATATGGAGGTGTCAACAAGAACCTTCATCTCTCTTTTCTTTCCTTTTTATAATTATAAGAAGGCTCAAAATCCACTTTGCCAAACAATGATAAAATATCTTTTTGCTTTCTCTTCATAACATATTCTTTTAGTGCTTCGTTGACTGTATTCTTTTTGGTCTTATGCCCTCCAACTTTTAAAGCCTCATTCAAAAGTTTTTCATCTATCGCAAGATTCGTTGGCATAGTTTTCCTCCTTACAACATAATTTTACACATATTATTACACAATAAATTATTTTTACACAATATTATTTCTTGGTCTTGTCAATATGTTTATTGCAACGTTATAATCCAGATAAATAAACATATAAGTAATGACAGAAATGTGTTAAGAAGTGTTACGGATATGACATTATTTAGAAATTGCAGATTAAAACATGGCATTACGAGATATTATAGGACAGGATAAAGCAGTAAATATACTTCTCAAAACTATTAAGAGAGGTAGAATTCCTTCAGCCTATCTTTTTGCTGGGGAATCTGGCATCGGGAAAAGATTTACTGCTATTAATTTTGCAAAGGTATTGAACTGTCTTACCCCCCCCTCTCCCCCCCTTACCAAGGGGGGGACTGAAGGGGGGTATCCCCTTACCAAGGAAAGGTTAGAGTGGGAGGGGAACTCCGATGATGCCTGCGATGAATGCCCTTCATGCAAAAAAATCGATTCTGGTATCCACCCTGATGTTGTGCTAATCAGCCCAGAGAATGGTCAGATCAGAATTGATGAGATACGTGCAATTGATGAAATACTCTCTTTGAAGGCATTTGAAGGAAGATATAAGATTGTGATTGTTGACGATGCAGAAACAATGAATCTATATGCAGCAAATGCCTTTCTAAAGACAATTGAAGAGCCGCCTCCTGACAGTCTTATTATTTTGATAACATCCAGTCCTGACATTTTACCGGAAACAATAAGGTCGAGGTGCTCTCGCATAAATTTTACCCCTCTTTCTAATGGAGATTGCAAAGATGTTATTAAGATGGTTCTCAGAAGGAGAGCAGACTTCTCCATCCAGCAAAAAACTCTTTCTCTTCTTGCAAATTTTTCAATGGGACGCCCTGGTATGGCAATTACTTCTGATTTAATTGAAGAACGTGCATGGTTTATTAAAATTCTTATGGAACTGCTCAATGCTGCAAAAGATGGCTGGACATCAAAAGATGAAATGGCAAGATGGTTTGAATACTTATTGATAATGCTCAGAGATATGGCAGTTTTTAAGATAACAGGAAATGAAAAAATGCTCATAAATAGCAATGATAATGATTTTTTGAGAAAATTAAGCAATAAATTGGAGTTAAAGAGTATAATAGAATATTATTTTGTCTTCTATGAATTGAAGGGATATTTCAATTTTCATTTGAATAAATCATTGACTTGGAATTTTACAGGTTCTTTATTAAGAAGGATGATAGATTTAAGATATGCCTGATGTTGTAGGAATACGTTTTAAACCCTGCGGTAAGATATATGATTTTGAATTGAATGGTATAGAAGTTAAAAAGGGGGATAAGGTTGTCGTAGAGTCTGAACTCGGCCTTAATATAGGAGATGTTGTTACAGACCACTATACAATAGATGATAAAGAGAAAAAGCTGAAGAAAATAATTAGAAAAGCAACAGAAGAAGATTTAAAACAGGCTGAAGAAAATAAAAATCTCGAAGCAGAAGCAATGGAAAACTGTCTCGAGAGAATTATGGCACGTGGTCTTCCAATGAAGCTTATTTCGACTGAAGCAACACTCGACCGCAAACGTATCATTTTTTATTTTACTGCTGAAAAGAGGATTGATTTCAGGGAGCTCGTTAAGGATCTCGCAGCAAAATTTAAAACAAGGATAGAAATGCGCCAGATTGGCGTTAGAGATAGTGCAAAGATTATCGGAAGTCTTGGGATCTGTGGGAGGGAACTCTGTTGCAAACAATTTCTCACAACTTTCGAACCAATATCTATTAAAATGGTAAAGAAGCAGGAGCTTGTCCTGAATACCAGCAAGTTATCTGGAGCCTGTGGAAGACTTATGTGTTGTTTAGGCTTCGAATACGGTGACATCTCCCTTGAAGATATTACTGCATCAGAGAATGAAACGATATCTCTTTCAGAAGATGTTGAAGCAACTGAAATGGTTGAAAGAGCCAGTGATGCTATCATTGAAGATGAAGAACTTCTCATATATACCTCATCGGAAAAACAGAGTTTAAGCCAACAAACAGAGAGCCAGAAATCCAAAGAAAAACGCAAGCGCTGGCCTTTAAGAAGGCGCAGGAAAAAGTTCCGTCAAAAGAGGAATCATAATCAGTGAGCAATACTTTTTTCATCACTACGCCGATATATTATGTTAACGATGTTCCTCATATAGGTCATGCTTATACTACAATTGCTGCTGATACATTAGCGAGATATAACCGATTGAAGGGCAAGAAAGTATTCTTTCTTACAGGCACCGATGAACATGGGCAGAAAGTTGATAAAGCTGCAAAGGAAAAAGGTCTCACACCAAAAGAACATGCCGACAAGATGGTAGAAAATTATAAAATTCTTTGGAATAAACTCAATATACATTATGATGCTTTCATACGCACTACAGATCAGCAACATGTTAATACTGTTCAAAAAATTTTGCTCATGCTATTTGAAAAAGGAGAAATTGAGAAAAGAAACTACTCAGGCTGGTATTGTATTCCTGACGAGCGTTTCTGGACTGAAAAGGAAGTAGTTGAAGGCAAATGCCCAGATTGCAAAAGGCCCTTAGAACATATTTCGGAAGAGAATTATTTTTTCCTCATGGCAAAGTATCAAGATAAGCTTATTAGATTTATTGAGGAAAATCCTTCATATATACTTCCTGAGACAAGAAAAAATGAGGTCTTAGGTTTTCTAAAAAATAACCCTCTTGGTGACTTATGTATATCAAGACCGAAACAGAGACTTTCGTGGGGCATACCACTCCCTTTTGATGACAGATTTGTTACCTATGTATGGTTTGATGCACTGTTAAATTATTATTCGGCAATCCAATATCTTGCTCCATTACTGTGTGACAACACCCCCCCTTCTCCCCCCCTTACCAAGGGGGGGACTGAAGGGGGGTATCCCCTTACCAAGGGGGGGATTGAGGGGGAGTATCCCCTTAGTAAAGGAAAGGGTGATTACTGGTGGCCACCTGATCATCACCTGATTGGAAAAGATATTCTTACAACCCATGCAATTTACTGGTCAACCATGTTAATGGCAATTGGACTGCCTCTACCAAAGAACATTTTTGCTCATGGATGGTGGACAGTTGAAGGGAAAAAGATGTCTAAGTCTTTCGGTAATGTTGTTGATCCGCATAAAGTTGTTGATGAATTTGGGGCAGATGCCTTCAGATATTTTCTTTTCAGGGAAGTCCCCTTTGGCCTTGATGGGGATTTTTCTGATAAGGCACTTATAAAACGTATCAACACCGATCTTGCAAATGACCTCGGAAATCTGCTGAGCAGAACACTTACAATGATAGAAAAATATTTTGATAGTAAAATTCCTCAGCCACCCTCTTTTGACACCAATGCATCTAATGATTTTTATAGAGAAATACAATTAGTAAAACGTATTGAAAATATTTTTGCAGATTTTGATAACTCAATGGAGAAGATACAATTTCATCATGCCCTGGATACGATATGGGGTGTTATTAATAATGCAAATAAACTAATAGAAGATGAAGCACCATGGAATCTGTGGAAAGAAAAGAGAATGGAAAAGCTATCAGCAGTTCTATATTCACTGGTGGAAACGCTCAGAATAATCGCAATTTATCTCTATCCATTTATGCCTTCTGCAGCAGAAAAGATCTGGCAACAGCTTAATATTAAAGAAAATCTGAAGAGCATAAATCTTAAAGAAAAAACAAAATGGGGGTTGTTAGCACCCGGACTTGAAATAAAAAAAGGAAATCTTCTTTTCCCAAGAATAGATAAACATTCTTGACTTATAGAGAATCTCTCGGATAAGATTAACATAAATTTTAAAAATAATAATTGAAAATTTGAAATGACAATTGCCATTGGTTCTGATCATGCAGGTGTAGAGTTAAAAGAAGAAATTATATCACTTTTAAAAGCCCTTAATATTGAATTTGTTGATTTTGGAACTAATACATCTGAATCAGTGGATTACCCTGATTTTGGTGAGAAGGTTTCTGAAGCTGTCTCCTCAGGAAAGATCGAAAAAGGCATCCTTATTTGTGGCACTGGAATAGGAATGTCTATTGTTGCAAATAAATTTCCTGGCATAAGGGCATCACTGTGTAATGAATTATTTACTGCAAAAATGAGCAGAATGCATAATGATGCAAATATCCTTGTTATTGGAGGAAGAATCGTTGGTAAAGATCTCGCAAAAGAGATCGTAAAGACATGGTTAGGCACACCTTTTGAGGGAAACAGGCACTCAAGAAGGCTTGAAAAAATAGCAAAGATTGAAGAACGCTTAAAAACATCATGATTTTTGAACATCTTAGAACAATAGATAGTGAAGTATTTGAAGCAATCCAGAAAGAGATTGAAAGGGAAAGAAAGAATATTGTTTTGATAGCTTCAGAAAATTATGCGAGTCCTGCTGTTCTTGAGGTTCAGGGATCAGTTTTTACAAATAAATATGCAGAGGGATATCCGGGCAAGCGATATTATGGTGGCTGTGAATATGCGGATATTGTTGAAAATCTTGCAATACAACGGGCAAAGGAACTCTTTGGGGCAGAACATGTTAATGTACAACCGCATTCAGGTTCTCAAGCAAATATGGCTGTATTGTTTGCTGTACTGAAACCAGGTGATGTCATTCTCAGCATGAGCCTCAGTCATGGAGGTCATTTATCACACGGAGCATCAGTAAACTTTTCTGGGAATTTCTATAAGCCTGTTTTTTATGGTGTTGATCGTCATACCGGATATATTAATTATGATGAAGTACGTAGCCTTGCTTTGCAAAACAAACCGAAATTGATACTCGTCGGTGCTAGTGCATATTCAAGGTCTATTGATTTTAAAATATTCTCAGATATTGCGAAAGAAGTCAATGCCTATCTTATGGCAGATATTGCACATATAGCAGGGCTTGTTGCAACTGGACTTCATCCTTCACCTGTCAATTATGCAGACTTTGTCACAACAACAACCCATAAGACGCTCAGAGGGCCACGCGGCGGAATGATCATGTGTAAAAAAGAATATGCAAAAACGATCGATAAAATGATATTTCCTGGGATACAGGGTGGGCCACTTGTTCATGTTATTGCAGCAAAAGCAGTAGCATTTAAAGAGGCTTTGAGTGAAAATTTTAAGAATTACCAGTCAAGAGTTATCAAAAATGCTAAAAAACTTGCAGAAGAATTAATAAATAAAGGTTTCAAAATTATTTCTGGTGGGACAGATAACCACATGATGCTTGTAGATTTAACCAATAAGAATATAACCGGTAAAGATGCGGAAGCTTTGCTCGGAAAAGCAAAAATTACTGTAAATAAGAACGTAATCCCTTATGATGAAAAACCTCCAGCTATAACAAGTGGCATTAGGCTTGGGACACCATGTGTAACAACGAGGGGCATGGGTGAGAACGAAATGATAGAAATTGCTGATATTATTTCATTAATCATAGAAAATAAGAACGAAAATACAATTCTTGCCCTTTCAAGTAAGATAAATAGTCTTTGTGACAGATTTCCTATATATTGATTGATGTTTGATAATTAAATTACCCTTTTAATTTAAGCTTAATAGATAAGGGGTAATTTTAAAGTTCTCATTTTTTTAGATTTACTATGAAATGTCCTTTTTGTGGAAATCTTGAAGATAAAGTTATTGATTCCCGCACAAGCCGTGAAGGCGATGCAATACGCCGAAGACGTGAATGTCTTAAGTGTAGCAAACGTTTCACTTCTTATGAGAGAGTCGAAGATATAATACCCATGGTGATTAAAAAAGATGGAAGGCGTGAAACATTTGATAGAACGAAAATTTTAACAGGACTTACTAAGGCTTGTGAAAAAAGGCCAATTGCTGTTGATACGCTTGAAAGTATTACTGATGCAATAGAAAAAAAACTAATTGGATTAAGCGTTAAGGAGATACCAAGCTCGTGGATCGGTGAAGAGGTAATGAGCGCACTGAAAGATCTCGATAAAGTTGCCTATGTTAGATTTGCGTCGGTATATAGACAGTTCAAGGATATTAATGAATTGATGAATGAAGTAAAGACGCTTTTCGAACATAAATAAGCAAACAGCTATTTGTAAGCTATATATAATTAGCTAAGTATTTACAATTTAACTTTTCTCAGCCTCAGAGCATTTCCGACTACTGAAACTGAACTGAAACTCATTGCAGCGGCAGCTATCATTGGGCTTAGCAATATACCAAAAAAAGGATAAAGGATTCCTGCTGCTATAGGAACACCGATAGAATTGTAAAAAAATGCCCAAAAAATATTCTGTCTGATATTTCTCATTGTGACCTTGCTCAGTAGCCTTGCACGCACAATTGCTCTTAAATCACCTTTTACAAGAGTCACCCCTGCACTCTGCATCGCCACATCGGTACCAGTCCCCATTGCAATACCAACGTGTGCCTGAGCAAGTGCTGGAGCATCATTTATTCCATCCCCTGCCATTGCAACAATATGTTTTTCATTCTGTATTTTTTTGATTTCTTCTGCCTTCTGCTCAGGTAAAACTTCTGCAATGACACGATCTATTTTCAATCTTTTTGCTACAAACTCTGCGGTTGTATGGTTGTCACCCGTAAGCATAACTATCTCTACACCGTCTTTATGAAGCATATCTATTGCTTCAGCTGATGTTTCCTTAATAGGATCAGCCACTCCAATAAGGCCAGCCACTTCGTCTTCTACAACAAGAAACATAACGGTCTGTCCTTCAGAACGCATGGCATCCGCTGCTTGAAAAATATCTCGATTTTTTATGTCAAAATCTTCAATTAGCTTTAGATTTCCAAGGGCAACATTTTTACCTTTAACTTTACCTATAACACCTTTCCCTGTTAAAGACTGGAAAGCTTCTGCTTTTTCTATCTGGATATTCTTTTCTTCAGCAGCACTGACGATAGCAGATGCAAGTGGGTGTTCACTTCCCTTTTCGATACTTACAGCAAATAATAACACAGTTTTTTCGTCCCAGCCGTCAACAGTATAAACAGAAACAACTCTTGGTTTCCCTAAAGTAAGAGTACCTGTTTTATCAACAACAAGTGTATCTACCTTTTTCATTACTTCAATCGCCTCTGCGTTCTTAAATAGTACACCCATAGTTGCACCCTTTCCAGTAGCGACCATTATAGACATTGGAGTTGCAAGGCCAAGTGCACACGGACATGCAATGATGAGCACAGCTACAGAATTAATGATGGCATATGCATATCGTGGCTCAGGGCCAATCCATGCCCATATAATAAATGTAACGATTGCAACTGCAATGACAATCTGCACAAAGTAAGCTGCTACAATATCAACCAGTTTTTGAATGGGTGCCCTGCTACGCTGGGCTTCTGCAACCATCTGGACTATCTGTGATAATATTGTTTCTGCCCCTACCTTCTCAGCTCTCATTATCAATGTTCCATTACCATTTACTGTGGCTCCAATAATTTTATCTCCAGTACTTTTTTCAACAGGGATCGGTTCTCCAGTTATCATTGATTCATCTACAGAACTCATTCCTTCAATTACTGTTCCATCAACCGGCACCTTTTCTCCAGGTCTTATCCTCAACATATCGCCAGGCGAAACCTGTTCAAGAAGAATATCTTCTTCTGTTCCGTCCTCTCTAATACGCCTTGCTGTTTTTGGAACTAACCCTAAGAGGGCTTTTATTGCTTCCCCTGCCTGCCCTCTCGCTCTTAATTCCAGAACCTGACCTAAAAGTACCAAACTAATAATTACAGCAGCAGCTTCAAAGTATACCCCGACTTTATTTCCATGCACCCTGAATGATTCAGGAAATATTTCGGGTAAAAAAGTAGCTATTACACTATAAGTATAAGAGACAGCAACACCAATCCCTATTAATGTGAACATGTTTGGACTGCGGTTTATAATTGACTGTAAGCCACGCTCAAAAAAAGGCCATCCGCCCCATATTACAACAGGAGTTGCGAATAGAAATTCCAGCCATCTCAAGATATCCGTTTTTATCCAGCGTTCAAGCGAAAACCCTAAAATCATATGATGCATTGCAATAAATACAATCGGAATTGTAAGAATAACACTTATCTTGAAACGGCGTGACATATCAATAAGTTCAGGATTTTCTTCATCTGCAAAAGCGGTGCGTGGCTCAAGTGCCATGCCGCAAATTGGACAACTCCCTGGCTCATCCTTGACAATCTCAGGATGCATAGGACAAGTCCATTCAGTCTTAATAGTAGAAGAGAGTGTCTCAGGTTCAAGTCCCATTCCGCATTTAGGACAGGAGCCATATGTTTCCTGTTGAACTTCTGGATGCATGGGACATGTGTAACCTGTACATTTGGTAGGCCTTAAAATAGGTTTAGGTAATTGTACTTCTTGCTTCTGCTGACCTACGTATTTTTCAGGGTCTCTATTGAACTTCTTTAAACATTCCTCGTTACAGAAATAATAAGTAATGCCTTTATAAACTGATGTCCCAACAGCTTCCTCATCTTCTATGACCATCTTACAGACAGGGTCTGTAACTTCCATAGGCATATGGTTTAATGTTTATGAAGATCAGTATTGGATTTCTGCTTTGCAGGCAGTTCTTCTTTCTTTTGTTTTTCCTGCTTCTGATGAGGTGGTGGCAATATCATATCCTTCATCATTTCGCGATTCTCAGATATCATCTTTTCAATCTTCTCGATCATCTTCTCAATCTCCTTTGCCATCTCATTCTTTTCAATCTTACTTAATCCCCTTAGCATCTTTAACTCCGTCTTCAACATATCCTTCATAACATGCATCATGTCCTGCATCATCATACCATGATTCACCATTTGGTGCATTATGGGCATTTGCTGAAAATCTTGCATCATCTCATGGCACTGCATCTGTTGCCTTTTCGGACATTCTACTGTCTGCACTGTCTGATCTTTCTCTGTCTGCACCTGTTGTTCACCCATCTTTTCAATCTGCGCAAAAGCAGAAACGCTTAAAAAAAATAATGTAAAACAGAACACAACTAACTTCTTCATCTCTACCTCCTTTTCTAATTATGGTTCTTCTGACTTTTCTGTGGATATCCCATGATCTTCTGTTCTAAATCCCCCCCTTTAAAAAAGGGGGGATTTATCCAGACAATTCCCTGAAGAACCCTAATTATTTTTTAGTTAATTATTTTTTCCCTTTTTCTAAATACTTTTCAGGTTCCTTATCGAATTTTTCTTTACAGCTTTTAGCACAGAAAAAATAAGTCACACCTTTATATTCACTTTTAGCTACTGCACTTTTTTCGTCCACATCCATTTTGCAAACAGGGTCTTTAGTCATAACAATACCTCCTCAAATTTTATTATAAAAATTTATATCATTGTATACCATAACAATCAATTATATTGCTTGATGCTGAAGAAAAACAATGAAGACACCTTTAAAAAAAGGAGATGTTAACTCAAATAATGCAATTAAATGATGTCCCGATGTATTATCGGGATCAATACCGAATATTCGTAATCAGATATTCGCTTTCCGTAATAAATGGTCATGAAAAACTGACACGAGGCACGAATTTTTTGGGGAAATATCTGCATCATTCGGGTTTAATTATCATTGAATCTTTTTTAGTGCTTCTTTCGCAGCAAGAATTTCTGCCTCTTTCTTACTTTTGCCTGTTCCTGTTCCGAATTTTTCGTCTTTAATAAATACATCAATAGTAAATATTTTTTTGTGTTCTGCTCCTTCTTGCTTTGCTATCTTATATTCAGGAATAACTCCATAAAGAAGTTGAGTCTTTTCCTGAAGTTCTGTTTTAAAATCATGGAAGTGCCCTGAAGTTACAATCATGTCTATCTTTTTTTTAAAGAGCTTTAATATCAGTTCGCGTGCCTTTTCATACCCTCCGTCAAGATAAACTGCACCTAAAAGGGCTTCTACTGCATTTGCCAGCAAAGACCTTTTTGTCCTCCCACCTGTAGCTTCCTCTCCTTTCCCAAGTCTTAAATAACTTCCCAGGGATAGAGCATTTGCAATTTCAAAAAGTACAGCCTCTTTAACCGCATAAGACTTTGTTTTTGCCATCACAGATTCGGTAAGTTTGTTGTTCAATAAGAAAAGATATTCGACGATCACAAATCCAAGCACTGAATCACCAAGAAATTCAAGCCTCTCATTATAATTTTCTGCTTTATCCGGATTCTCATGATAGTAAGATTTATGTGTAATAGCCTCAATAAGAAGATTTTTATTACTGAAAAAATAACCAAGGTTTTGCTCTAATTCAAAGATATTCTGTTCAGACATAGAAATAGAAAAATTCTCAATTCATTCTTCAAACTTCTTGAAAAGCAGGCAAGCATTTGTTCCACCAAATCCAAAGGAATTTGATAATGCATAACGAACAGACATTGACTTTGCAAAATACGGTGCATAATCGAGATCACATTCAGGATCTGGATTATCAAGATTTATAGTTGGTGGAACAATATCATTATATATGCTTAATACTGTTATAACAGCTTCAACCCCCCCAGCGGCACCGAGCAGATGTCCTGTCATTGATTTTGTTGAGCTTATAGTTAACTTATACGCATGGTCTCCAAAAACTTTTTTTATTGCCTTATTTTCAAGTTCATCCCCATATTTTGTTGAAGTGCCATGTGCATTAATATAATTTACTTCAGAGCGATCAACACCCGCATCTCTCAAAGCCATCACCATGCATTTTGCAGCACCCTCACCTTCTGGCGAAGGAGCAGTAATATGGTATGCATCGGCTGTCATACCATACCCTACTATTTCTGCATATATTTTTGCTCTGCGCTCCATTGCATTTTCGAGCGATTCAAGTATCAATATTCCTGCTCCTTCTCCCATAACAAAACCATCCCTATCAATATCAAATGGCCTGCTTGCTTTTTCAGGGGCGTCATTGCGTGTTGAAAGGGCTTTCATTGCACAAAACCCCCCAATGCCCAGAGGTGTGATAACAGACTCACTGCCACCTGCAATCATTACATCTGCATCTCCTCTCTGAATTATTTTAAACGCATCACCTATTGCATGACTGCCTGTTGCACAGGCTGTAGATACTGCAGAATTTGGACCTTTAGCTCCGAATCTGATTGATATTTGACCAGCAGCAAGATTTATTACAAGCATTGGGATAAAAAAAGGGGTTATCTTTCGAGGACCTTTTGTGAGAATTACAGAATGGTAATGCTCGATTGTCCGTAACCCACCAATCCCTGAACCTACAAGTACTCCTACTCTATCAGCGTTAATATCTGTTATTTTTAAACCCGAGTCATTCAGTGCCATGGTTGTGGCTGCAATGGCATATTGAATAAAAGGATCCATTTTTTTTATTTCTTTAATTTCTATGTAATCCTCAGGTTTAAAGCCTTCAACTTCACCAGCAATTTGTGACGGGAATTGAGATGCATCAAACTGGGTTATTTTCCTTATTCCTGATTTTCCAGAAATAAGAGCATCCCAACTCTCTTTCACTCCAATACCAAGCGGGGTTATCATCCCGATACCGGTAATAACTACCCTTCTTTTATTCATTTGGTCTGCTTATTTCTTTCTATTATTAATATAATCTATTGCATCTTTCACTTTTACAATCTTTTCTGCATCTTCATCCGGAATTTCTATACCAAAAGCCTCTTCGAATGCCATAACGAGTTCAACTGTATCCAATGAATCAGCACCAAGGTCTTCAACAAAAGATGCTTCAGGTACGACTTCCGATGAACTTACACCCAGCTGTTTTGATATAATCTCCTTTACTTTTTCTTCTACCATTTATGCACCTCCATTTAATTTCTTGATTGTGAGCCATATGACCAAAAATTAATTGGTTTTTAATGTTCAAACATTTTCTTTCACATATACATACCACCATTTACATGAATCACCTGTCCTGTAATATAACCCGAAGCAGGCAAAGCAAGAAAGATAACTGCATTTGCAACATCTTCAACAGTACCAAATCTTCCTAATGGGATTAGCTTCTTCATATCTTCCTTAATATTATCCGGCAGCACATCAGTCATTGCAGTTGTTATAAACCCAGGGGCAACGGCATTTACTGTTATCCCTCTACTTGCATATTCTCTTGCAACTGTTTTTGTGAAACCTACAATTCCAGCTTTTGAAGCACTATAATTGGCCTGCCCGGGATTTCCCATAAAAGCAGCTACAGATGTTATATTTATAATCCGTCCATACTTCTGTTTTGCCATATCTTTTATTGCTTCTTTGGTACATAAAAAAACGCCTTTGAGGTTAATGTCCATTACAGAATCCCATGCATCCTCACGCATCCTCATAAGTAGGCCATCTTTTGTTATCCCTGCGTTATTAACCAGAATATCGATCCTCTGGAATTTATTACGAATCTCTTCAAATACTTTTTCCACTTCCTGAGCATCAGACACATCAAGCTTCACTCCGAATGATTTCACTCCAAATTTAGAGATATGTTCAGCAGCATCTATAGCAGCATCATGATTCCTCGCAGCAACTACAACATTCACCCCAAGTTGTGCAAGTCCTAAAGCAATCGCTCTGCCTATACCACGAGTTCCACCTGTAACAAAAGCAACCTGTTCTTTTAGATCCATTTTTCCCTCCATAAAAACTGGTTTTAATTTTAACTAAAGAGTCTTCCTCTTTTCCAGTCTTTAGTTTTTCACGGAAACATCTCCAATTCTGTGATGTGTTCATATAGTGTGTTATCGCGAGCGGAGTGAGGAATCTCAAGGTTTTGTCATCGCAAGCGAAGCGTAGCGATCTCGTAATTGGTTTGTTAAGGGGAAAAGGCGAGATTGCCACGTCGACCGCCTTTGGCGGTCTCCTCGCAATGACAACCCCTCCTTCGCTCCTTGCAATGAAAACCCTTATTCTTTGTCATCAAACGCATTTATTGTTTTTACACAGTTTAGAGTCCATCACGGAATTGGTGATGCTTCCGTTTTTCACATAATAACAAAAAATCGAAAAATAGAGATAGAAAAAGAGGGGGAACTATTAAAAATATTCTATCAGTAAATTTTGGAAAAAATAGAAATTATACAACTTATTGTAATATTAATAATTTTATGTTAATAATAATTAAATCGATAATGATTAGAAAATTTATAATATATTAATTCTTATAGGTTTTTTCTAAAATAAAAATCCTCATTAAATATCTATTTCAGGTATTTATGTAATAGCAAAGGAGAAGATTTAAAAGATGAAAAATAAAGTATATTTAATAGATGTCACCAATAGAGACGGCGTCCAGACATCCAGAATACTGCTTCCTAAACTTTCAAAAACAATGCTCAATATCTATCTTGATGAAATGGGAATCTATCAAACTGAGGTCGGATTCCCAACTTTAAAGCATGAAGTTAATTATATAAATGCAAACCTTGAGCTGGCAAAGCTTGGTGTTATAAAAAGAATCCACCTCGAAGGATGGTGCAGAGCAATTCCAGAAGACGTGGAGTTAAGCCTTAAAAACTGTCCTGAACTAAAACACATGAACATATCAATTTCTACATCTGAAATCATGATAAAAGGCAAATTCCAGGGTAGAAAAACATTCAAAGATATCATAAAATCACTTGTTGAAGCGGTTAAAACCGCTAAGGCGCTTGGAATCGAAACTTTAGGGATTAATGCAGAAGATGCTTCAAGGACAGAATTAGATAGATTAATCGAATTTATTCTTGCAGGTAAAGAAATTGGTGCAGACCGCTTCAGATATTGCGACACACTCGGTACAGACGACCCAATAACAATTTATGAAAGGACTAAAGCATTAGCGCTCGCTACAAAGTTCCCCATAGAAATGCACTGCCACAATGACCTTGGCATGGCAGAGGCCGTATCTGTTGCAGGTGCACAAGGAGCAATCGAAGCAGGAGTTGATTCATATATAAATACCACTATAAATGGATATGGTGAGCGCTGTGGTAATTGTGACCTTGTCTCAACAATCCTTGCACTGAAATTCTCTCATGGTTTGAAAGATAAGATACCTCTTGATGAACATGTAGACCTCAAGAAAGCATGGAAGATCGGAAGATATGCATCATATGCATTTAATATTCCTATTCCTATAAATCAGCCGGGGATAGGTGCTAATGCATTTGCACATGAGTCAGGAATTCATGCCGATGGAGCTTTGAAGGACAGACGCAATTATGAGCTATATGATCCAGAAGATGTTGGGAGGGGCAAACCAGAACTTACAGAAACAGGAAGAATAATCACAACAGGAGAATACGGTGGGATCAAAGGCTTCAGGCATGTCTATGACAAACTTGGCATTCATTTTCATGATGATAATGAAGCACGAAGAGTGCTTGAACTGGTTCAATATGCAAACCTGCATACACAAAAACCATTAACTGATGATGAGTTAAAACTGATCGCCATGTACCCTGACATTGTGCAAAAAATATTAACAGTTAACATATAAATGTATACCATTACCCTAATTCCTGGAGATGGCACAGGGCCTGAAATCTCTGAAGCAACAAGGCGCGTTATTGAAGCAACTGGTGTTGCTATCAAATGGGATATCCAAGAGGCAGGATTGGATGTATATGAAAAAGAAGGAACACCTTTGCCACAGAGGGTCCTTGATTCAATAAAAAAGAATAAGATAGCGATTAAAGGTCCTATTACTACTCCTGTGGGCACTGGATTTAGAAGTGTAAATGTTACACTCAGGCAAGTACTTGATCTTTATTGTTGTCTGAGACCTTCCAGAACTTTCAAAGGAGTAAGAACCAGATTTCAGAATGTTGACCTTGTCATTGTACGTGAAAATACAGAGGATTTATATGCAGGTATTGAATTTGCAAAAGGTTCAGATAGTGCAAAAAAAATTATCGATCTCATTCGGGATTTAACAGGAAAGACTATTCGGTCTGATTCAGGAATCAGTATAAAACCGATTTCTGTTTATGGAACTGAACGAATTGTGAGATTCGCATTTGAATATGCAAAAAAAAAAAAAGACAAAAAGGTTACTGCAGTTCATAAAGCAAACATTATGAAGTACTCAGACGGCTTATTTCTGGAAATTGCACGAAACGTTGCTTCACAATATCCAGAAATCGAGTTTGAGGACAGGATCGTAGACAATATGTGTATGCAACTCGTTCAGAAACCGGAATTGTATGATGTGATTGTGCTTCCAAATTTATATGGTGATATTGTTTCCGATCTGGCAGCAGGTCTTATCGGAGGACTTGGTGTTGCACCGGGTGCAAACCTCGGGGATGAATATGCTGTTTTTGAGCCTGTCCATGGAAGCGCTCCAAAATACAAGGGGTTGAACAAAGTAAACCCGCTTGCTATGATACTTTCAGGTGTTATGATGTTAAGACATATCGGAGAATTTGAGGCAGCTCAACGGCTTGAGAGCGCAGTAGCTTCTGTGATAGGAGAAGGCAGGCAGGTCACCTATGACATGAAGCCGACACCTGATGACCCGACAGCCGCAACAACATCACAGATGGCAGATGCCATAATCGAGAAACTACAGTCACCCTGACCATGGAAAGTGATACTTCACAAAACACCCCCCACTCCCCCCCCTTTGGCAAGGGGGGGGATAAGGGGGGATATCGTATTTCCTATAATACCCACTTGCAGAAAATGCTTTTCCATGTCATTACGAAGAGTCCCGAAAATATTCGGGACAATGTGGTAATCTCATGTGGCCTGATATAATCCTTATAATTATTTTTATAATAATCAATGGCTTTTTTGCAGCTGCAGAAATTGCGGTCGTCGCAATCCGAAGAATCAAAATTCGTCAGCTTATAGAAGAAGGCAACAAAAATGCACTCATACTCCAGAAATTCAAAGAACAACCTGATAGATTCCTCGCTACAATCCAGATTGGAATAACGCTCGCAGGTGTTATAGCTGCAGCCATTGGAGGTGCAACTGCAATACAAATAATTAAACCTGCTATCCAGAAGATTCCTTTTAGACCCATA
>FWPV01000806.1_pt1 | contig 19024 bp, 16 predicted proteins | sample 2228371 | NCBI WGS metagenome assembly FWPV01 (sample SAMEA103939776, study PRJEB20133) | metagenome
AAACCGCAAGAGGTCTATCCCAAAAAATTCATTGGCATAGAGCCGGATGAGGACTCAGAATCTGCTTTGGCCAGAAAGAATCGCAAGAAAAAACTGCTTGAACCGGAAAAAGGCCGAAAAGTCGGAAAAATCAAATCCGCCCTCCGCCGCAAGGAAATCATTGAAGGGGAAGCGCTCTATGACCAGACATTCGGTCGGGCCCGAAAACCCCATAAAAAACAAAAAACACAACCTGTTCCAGTGGAACAAAAAACCCTGATCACCATTCCCAAGGCCATCAAACGCCGGATCCGGATTGATGATACCATTGTGCTTTCGGATCTTGCAAAGCGCATGGGAATTAAATCCAGTGAAATCATTGCCAAACTCATGGGCATGGGGGTCATGGTGACCGTAAATCAAACCATTGATTTTGAAACCGCCAGCCTGGTGGCTTCGGAATTTGGATTTGAGGTTGAAAATGCCGCCTTTGAAGAAGCCGCTGTCATTAAACTTGAAGCAGACGATCCCTCCCAATTGGTTCCCAGGCCGCCGGTGGTCACCATTATGGGCCATGTGGACCACGGCAAAACCTCCCTGCTGGATGTGATCCGCCGCACCAAGGTAACGGAACTGGAGGCGGGCGGCATCACCCAGCATATCGGTGCCTATCATGTTCAGTTGGACCGGGGGGATATTGTTTTTTTAGATACGCCCGGTCATGAAGCCTTCACCGCCATGCGCGCCCGGGGCGCAATGGTGACGGACATCGTAATTTTGGTGGTGGCAGCGGACGATGGGGTCATGCCACAAACCATCGAAGCCATCAACCATGCCAAAGCCGCCAAAGTGCCGATCCTGGTGGCCATCAATAAAATCGACAAGGACGGCGCGGATCCGGAGCGGATTAAACGCGAACTGGCTGAAAAAGGTTTGGTTCCTGAAGAATGGGGCGGGGACACAATTTTTGCCAATGTATCGGCCAAAAAGCAAATCGGTATCGACAACTTGTTGGAAATGATCCTGCTTCAGGCAGAAATTCTTGAATTAAAAGCCAATCCAAACAAACATGCCAAAGGATACATCATTGAATCCAAACTCGACACCGGCAGAGGCGCCGTGGCCACGGCATTGATTCAGGAAGGGACCCTGCATGTGGGGGACCCGGTGGTCTGCGGCATGTATTACGGCAGAGTGCGCATGATGTATAATGACCGGGGCATTGCTGTCAAAGAAGCCGGACCCTCCATGCCGGTGGAAATCGTGGGGCTTTCCGGGGTTCCCATGGCCGGAGAGGAAATTATCGCTCTGGCGGATGAAAAAGACGCCAAACAGATCAGTGAACATCGCATGCAGAAACAGCGGGCCAAAATTCTGGCCAGCACCAGCCGCCTGAGCCTGGAAAAGCTCTATGAGCGGATGAAAGAAGGGGTTGTCAAAGATTTGAATCTCCTGATCAAAGCCGATGTTCAGGGCTCCATTGAGGCCTTGCGGGAATCCCTGCTGAAACTTTCCACTGACGAGGTAAAAATCAACATCATTCATTCGGCCGTTGGGCCCATCAATGAATCCGACATCTCCCTGGCAGCGGTTTCCAACGCCATAATTTTAGGGTTTCATGTGCGGCCAACGGCCAAATTGGCTGCTTTGGCCGAAGAGGCCCGCGTGGATATCCGCTATTATGACATTATTTACAATGCCATCAAGGATATACAGGATGCCATGGTGGGCATGATGGAATCCAAGTTTGAAGAGCGCATCCTGGGACAAGCCGAGGTCCGGCAAATTTTCACCGTGCCCAGCATCGGCACCATCGCAGGCAGTTATGTCACCAGCGGCAAGGTTCAGCGCAATGCTTCCGCCCGCGTGATCCGCGACGGCATTGTCAATTATAACGGTCGAATCGACTCATTAAAACGATTTAAGGATGATGCCAAAGAAGTCTTGGCTGGTTATGAATGCGGCATCCATATTGAAAATTATAATGACATTAAAGTCGGCGATATCATTGAATGCTATTATCTTGAAGAGATCAAGCCGGTGATATCGCAACCCGTTTGAGGATATGGTTATTGGTTTTGGAACAGTCATGCTCAGAATGGCGGATTGCCATTCCTTGAAGGAGAAACGCAAAATCATCAAATCCATCATTTCACGGGCTCAAAACAGCTTTAATGCCTCAGTGGCCGAAGTCTCCTTCAATGACATGCATCAACAGGCCGTGATCGGTTTTGCAATGGTGGGAAACGATCGGAGTTTCATCAATTCGACCATGGATAAACTTATCCAATTTATGGAAAATCTCCAACTGGCCGATATCATTGACACCAGCCTTGAAATCATGAATGTCTAAAATCACGCAACCATGTGTGAACGCTTAAAGGATTTACCGTCATGAAACCATTTAGCCGAGCAGACCGGGTCGGCGCTTTAATCCAGGAAGCCCTGTCGGTTCTGCTGATAAAGTCCATCAAGGATCCCCGGGTCCATTCAGCCACCATCACGGGCGTCAAAATGTCGGCGGATCTAAAATTGGCCAAGATTTATTTTGTGATTTCAGACCGGGTCACAACCCAGAAAGATGCTTTGGCCGGTTTTCAAAAAGCCAAAGGATTTATCAAATATAGTCTTGCACAGCAGTTAAATATACGCTATATGCCAGAGCTTATTTTCTATTATGATCATTCAATCGATTATGGGTTTCGTATTGATTCCCTGTTGAAAAAGCTTGAACAAAGGCATGCAGAAAATCATCAACCACCTGAAAATGAGCAATAACATATTGCTGGCATCGCATATACATCCGGATGGGGACGCCATTGGGTCATTGATCGGAATGGGATTGGCGCTTGAGCAACTCAAAGCCAAAGTCACTTTATATAATGAAAGCCATCTTCCGGCTGTCTATCAGTTTATGCCCTCCATTCACCGCATCCAAAAAGACGCAGGGGATATCAGCGGATACGATACCGCCGTTGTTTTGGATTGTTCGGACCTGACCCGCATCGGCACCCTGGCAGAAACCGTAACCGCCATTCCAGTGATCATCAACATTGACCATCATACCAGCAACACCCGATTCGGCCATTTTCAATTGCTAGATCCAGCGGCATCATCTACATCCGAACTGGTTTATCGGATCATCAAAGAAATGCATATTCCCATCAGTGTGGGCATTGCTTATGCGATCTATACAGGGATTATGGCGGATACCGGCTCTTTCCGGTTTTCCAACACCACTCCGGCTTCATTTGAAATATCCCATGAAATGGTGAAACACGGGGCTGATCCCCATAAAGTGGCCCATCATGTTTATGAGACCATATCCCTTAACCGGATCAAACTTTTGACCATGCTCTTTGACACCATTGAGCTGTCGGAAAACGGCAAGCTTTCCGTTATGACCCTTACCCAGAATATGTTGCAGATATCCGGGACGTTAATCGAGGATGTCAATGGCCTGATCAACTACGCCAAGCGGATTGAGAACGTGAAGCTGGCGGCGCTCATCTATGAACGCAGAGCCAATTTACGGCGGAAACCCGGCAGTGAATTCCATGTGAGCTTGCGATCGGACGGCACCGTCAATGCAGCGGCATTGGCTATGGGATTCGGCGGCGGCGGCCATCATAATGCAGCGGGGTTCGATATTCAGGCCACCCTGCCAGAGATTAAAAAAATCTTGTTTGATTTTTCAAAAAAATTATAAATGCAGGAGCGGATGAGACGAATCGGCGCTCAACAAGCGCCATTGGATATGAAAAACGCTGTCAGCGGAGTTCTGGTCATTGACAAGCCCGAGAATATCAGCTCCGCCGGCGTGATTAACCGCTTGAAAAAAATTCCCGGGATTCTGAAGACAGGCCATACCGGCACATTGGACCCTTTTGCCACCGGGGTTCTGGTGTGCGTGGTCAACCAGGCCACCCGCCTTTCGGAATTCTTTTCCCGGAGCAAGAAAAAATATCGGGCAACCCTAATGTTGGGGGCGGAAACCGACACCCAGGATCTGACGGGCACGATTGTCCGCACGGCTTCCATCCAACATATTTCGGAAGCAGATGTCTTGGCTGCTGCAAAATCGTTTGAAGGCGAGATTCAACAGGTACCGCCAACGTTTTCCGCTCTCAAGCACAAAGGCGTGCCCTTGTATGCATATGCCCGAAAAGGAACGCCCGTCATCAAACCCGCACGGACAGTATGTATTGATAACATCCGCATTACGGCCGTGAACCTTCCGGAGATTTTTTTGGAAGTGACTTGTACATCGGGCACGTATATACGCACCTTGTGCGCGGACATGGGAAAAACATTGGGATGCGGCGGCTTTCTAAAAGCCTTAAGACGTATTGAAAGCGGCGGATTCAGCATTGATGAAGCGTTGCCCCTCAAGGCGGTTGAAGATCTGGTCTCCATGAAAACCCTTGAAAAGATCATGGTGCCGATGAGCGAATCATTAAGAAATATAAAAGGTTATATCGTAACCGATCCCGTGATCGAAAAAATCAGATACGGAAAAACTCTCGCGGCGGAGGATATCGGAAGTCCGACAAACACCGAACGCGATCCATGGATCAAGTTGATGGATCCCCATGGAAAGCTTCTGGCGGTGGTGGAGCGTGCGGATATCCGGGGAGTCTATAATTATTGTTGTGTTTTTATAAAATAATAATATATCATATTATGATGAATCAAGTTATGGAAATTGAATTCAAGACGAATGTTATAAGGAGGAACGCGTGATTAGTGCCATGCCGAACAAAACAGAAACCATTAACCGGTTTAAACTCCACGAATCCGACACCGGATCTCCGGAGGTTCAAATCGCATTGTTAACCAACCGGATTTCCCATTTGACGGAACATCTCAAAACCCATACCAAGGATCACCATTCCAGAAGAGGGCTTCTGGTCATGGTGGGAAAACGCCGAAGATTATTAAATTACATCAAAAACAAAGACATTCATCGATACCGAACCATTATCTCCGAACTGGGTTTAAGAAGATAAATCAGGTTGCTCCCGGCCTTTTTCAGTCATCAGGGAGTCTTGGGCGGTCAGATACGCCAAGGACCTATTCAGGCAGGTCAAGAAGGTCGGATTACGGTGAAATTAAATACTTGCCTGTAATCGGGAGACACAAATGGAAATTACATTTAAAACACAAATCGGCAAAGAAACATTAAGCCTCCAGGCTGGAAAAATTGCCAAGCAGGCCTCCGGCGCTGTGATGGTCCAATATGGTGAAACCATCGTACTCGTAACAGTGGTGGCGGCCAAAGAAGAAAAAACAGATGCGGATTTTCTGCCGCTTTCAGTCGAGTACCAGGAAAAAATTTATGCCGCCGGCCGCATCCCCGGAAACTATTTCCGGCGGGAAATCGGAAGGCCCAGTGAAAAAGAAACGTTGACCGCACGCTTAACGGACCGTCCGCTGCGCCCCCTTTTTCCCAAAGGGTACTGCAATGAAACCCAGGTGATCGCCACGGTTCTGTCCATGGACAAAGTGAATGATCCGGATATCCTTGCATTAAACGGCGCTTCTGCAGCCCTGACCATTTCCGACATCCCCTTTGACGGACCTGTGGCCATGGTCCGGGTAGGCCGGATCAACGGCGCCCTTGTAATCAATCCTGGTCTGGAAGAGCAAAAAATCTGCGATATCAATGTCATTGTCGCCGGCACGCGAAACGGCATCACCATGGTGGAAGGCGGCGGAAATATCGTATCCGAGGCAGAAATGCTGGAAGCCATATTTTTCGGTTATGAACAACTCCAGCCCATTCTCGATATTCAGGAAAAACTTCGGGAAGCCATGGGAAGGCCCAAACGGCCCTTTGCGCCCAAGGAAAAAGATGGGGAGCTGGTTTCGAAAATAGAAACCCTGGGCCGTGAAAAAATATCCCTTGCTCTTCTTACACCGGGAAAAGAAAACCGAAAAAATGCGTTGTCCCAGGTCCGGACTGAAATTATGGAAAATCTGGGCCCGGACTTTGAAACGCGAAAAAACGAAATCCACGAAATTTTTCATGACCTGGAACGGCAGATTACCCGGGAAATCATTCTCAAACAAAACCGCAGAATTGACGGCAGAAAATTTGATGAAATCCGTCCCATCGCATGCGAAACCGCATTGCTTCCCAGAGTACATGGCAGCGGCCTGTTCACCCGAGGGGAAACCCAAGTGCTGGCCGCCATGACGCTTGGCTCCGGTCAGGATGAACAACGCGTGGAAACATTAAGCGGCGAAGAAAGCATGCCCTTTATGCTCCATTATAATTTCCCGCCGTACTGCGTCGGTGAAACCAAACGACTCTCTGGACCCAGCCGAAGAGACATCGGCCACGGCGCCCTGGCCAAGCGCGCCATTGAAAAAGTCTTACCGGACAAGGAAGAATTTGACTACACCATCCGGATCGTCTCCGAAGTCTTGGAATCCAATGGCTCATCCTCCATGGGAACCGTGTGCGCGGCCACGTTAGCCCTCATGGACGGCGGGGTTCCCATTAAAGCGCCGGTGTCCGGAATCGCCATGGGCCTTGTGGCAGAAGGCGATCAAGTGGCGGTTTTGTCCGATATTCTGGGCGATGAAGATCATTCCGGGGACATGGATTTTAAAGTTGCCGGGACCAGAGACGGCGTCACGGCTCTTCAAATGGATATCAAAATCAAATCCCTGTCCAGAGAAATTCTTCAAAAAGCGCTCCAGCAGGCCAAAGCCGGGCGGCTTCACATTCTGGATCAGATTGAAAAAACCATCAGCGCGCCCCGCGCGGAATTGTCGCCCTATGCGCCCCATGTATATCGCATCCACATCAATCCGGAGCGCATCGGCGAAATCATCGGTCCGGGCGGCAAAATGATCCGCTCCATCCAGAGTGAAACCAATACATCCATTGAAATCGATGACACCGGTCTTGTCAAAATCGCCGCTTTTTCCAAAGAAGAAGGCGATAAAGCCGCGCAAATCGTCAAAGGCATCGGAATGGACCCGGTGGTCGGGGAAATTTATGACGGCACGGTGGTGAAAACCACTGATTTCGGGGCGTTTGTTCAAATCCGACCCAAAACCGAAGGATTGGTTCATATCTCCGAGCTGGCGCCGTTTCGGGTCAAACGCGTCAAAGATATCGTCAAGGAAGGCGACACCATAAAAGTCAAGGTGATCGAAATATCCAAAGACGGCAAAATCAAACTCAGCCGGAAAGCAATATTGGCCGAGCAAAATCCGAATCCAAGCCCTGATAGCCAGAGCCGGAACTCATAAAACATTTTTTAATACTTCAAATTGCAAATATCGAACAAGAAATTTCGAATCGAAAACATCAAGAAATCACTTCGACATTCTTTGTTCGATATGCGGCGGTGCAATCATCCGCGAGAAATTAAAACCTTCCTGCGTGCATGATATTATGGAATCATCATCGAAATGTCCGATCAAATCATCATCAACTGTTGCCGGCTGAGGCCCATGGCGGATGCCGACATCCCACTGGCCCGATATATGACGCCCCATTCCGCGGGCATGGACATTTGCGCGGCGGTTGAATCCGACGTCACGTTACATCCCGGCGATATTGCCGTGATACCCACAGGGTTTGCCGTTTCCCTGCCGACTGGATATGAAGCCCAGATCCGGCCGCGCAGCGGTCTTGCGGTCAAGCACGGTATTACCCTTATTAATGCGCCGGGGACCATTGATGCGGATTATCGGGGCGAAATTCAGATCGCCTTGATCCATTTGGGAAAAACCCCTTATACCATCCGACGGGGGGATCGAATCGCCCAGATGGTGATCGCCAAAGTCGCCCAGGCCAGTTTCCGCATGGTGGATGTTCTGGATGTTTCCCAGCGCAGCAACGGCGGATTCGGACATACGGGGATTTAAATGACCGGGTCAAAATCTTTTCCGCCTCATGGCCCGCTGAAACATCAGCCCCACCCCCTTAAGCTTTGCATGCTGGCCAGCGGCAGCAAAGGAAACGCCATCTATGTATCCAACGGCAAAACATCTATTTTGATTGACGCCGGACTGCCCGGCGTTGAAATCGAGCGCCGGATGATGTCACGGGGCATTTCCATGTCCGAAATCAAGGCTGTTGTTGTGTCGCATGAGCATTCAGACCATATCCGGGGTGTGGGCGTTCTTGCGCGAAAACATGGCTGGCCGGTATTTATTTCGGCTAAAACCAAGCAAGCCGCATCTGACCAGCTCGGCCGCGTGGATCATTTTATTATATTTTCATGTGGAACGTCCTTTTCCATCGATGGGTTGCAAATTCATCCGTTCTCCATCTCCCATGACGCACATGATCCTGTGGGACTAACCATACAAAGCAATCATCATAAAATCGGCATAGCCACGGATCTGGGCGTGGCCACAGCCATGGTCAAAGAGCATTTAAAAGGATGCGACTGTATCGTGCTGGAGGCCAACCATGATTTACAAATGCTGGAACAAGGCCCCTACCCCTGGCCGTTAAAACAACGGATCAAAAGCCGGATCGGGCATCTTTCCAATTGCGCTTCCAAAGCCCTGCTCATGGATGTGCTGCACGACAGCCTGCGCCATGTTGTTTTAGCCCATCTTTCAGAAATCAACAACTCGCCGGAAAAGGCTTTAAATGAAATCGCCGCGGATCTGGATCAGCGCCGGCATCAGATATCTGTGGCGCTTCAGCATGCGGCGGGCCCCATGATTTATCTTTAAATGAATGTTTTTTCAATATCCGATATTGCAGATTGAACCGCCTCGCTGAATCTGATATTTTTTAAATAATCATAAAATAAAGCCGAATAAGGAGAGTCGTTATGAATTTAACGGCACGCGATGTCATGGTGAAGGAATTCAACACCGTTAATCAGCATGCACCCATTGAAGACGCCGTGCGCTTGATTTTTCAGGGCAAAACCCGGAAAACAGGGTATAAAACCGTCAGCGCGATTGTTACCGATGAGTACGGCGATTTGGTGGGTGTGGTATCCATGTTTGATATCCTGTATCATCTCCGGCCGCCGATTTTAAATTACATGGGAGAAAGCATCAACGTTCCGGAAAATGAGCTTAATGCATATATCAACCGGTTTAAGGCATTGACTGTCGCCCAGGTCATGAACTCACCGGTTCGATATGTAACGCCGGACACCAGCCTTCTGGTCATCATCGACCGCATGGTCAAAGAGAAATGCCGACGCCTTCCTGTGGTTGAAAACTCAAAAGTCATCGGCATCGTATACCTTGCCGAGGTGTTCGGCCATTTATGTAAAAACTGGCTCCATATGAATATTAAATGATGTCTGTAAAGAAAATCATCATACCGACATTCATCATGGTCCTTTGTCCTAAAAATGATTTTGAACACCCGGTAATAATCACGTGAAAGAACCTTTTGGCGTATTAGTTATTGATGATGAGGAGATTGCGTTAAATGCGCTGGGCCGGATCATGCGTAAAGAAGGCTACCATGTCGTCACTCAGTCCCAAGGATACAAAGCAAAAGAGCTGTTGAAACGCCAAAAATTTGACATTGTTCTGACGGATCTTCTTTTAGACACCGTCGATGGCCTGGAAATCATGGCAGAAGCAAAAGCCCATGATCCTGAGACGGAAGTCATTATCATTACCGGGCATGGGTCTGTGGATGGCGCCATAGAAGCCACCAAAAAAGGCGCATTTCACTATCTTCAAAAACCCATCCGGCCCGATGAAGTCCGCAACATTGTCCGACAGGCGGTTCAAAAACGCGCCCTTGCCCGAAGGGTTCGAGAACTGGAGAACAAAGCCGACGGCGATATCTCCACCATCATCGGGAACAGCCCCAGAATAACCGCTATTAAAAAACTGATCCGACAGATCGAAAATTCTGATGCAAACGTTTTGATCACAGGTGAATCCGGAACCGGTAAAGAACTGGTCGCAAAAGCCATTCATCAAACCAGTCGTCGCAGCCAAAAGCGCTTTCTTGCATTTAACTGCGCTTCATTCACTGAAGAGCTCATCGCAAATGAACTTTTCGGCCATGATAAAGACGCTTTTACGGGTGCAACCCAGTCACGAGCGGGTTTGCTTGAAAGCGCGGACGGTGGAACTGTTTTTTTCGATGAAGTGGGCGATATGTCATCTTCTATGCAAGCCAAAATCCTGCGAGTGGTTCAGGAAAAAGAACTCCTGAGGGTGGGTGCCACCAAACCCATCCCTGTGGACATCCGGATCATTTCCGCCACCAATAAAGATTTAAAAAGTCTTTGTGCTGCGGGCATCTTTCGAAATGACTTGTATTTTCGGCTAAACGTGATTCCCATCCATTTGCCAAGCCTTGCCGAGCGCCGGGAAGACATCCCGCTCCTGGCCGCATTTTTCTTAAAATTGTCCGCAAAACGAACGGGCAAAAAGCTGGTTGGATTTTCTAATGAAACGCTTGGATTATTATTAAATTATGGATATCCGGGAAATGTCCGCGAATTGGAAAATATCATTGAACACGCGTCCGCCCTGGCAAAAGGAGATCAGATCGAGCCTGATGATCTTCCCCAAGATCTAAAAAATTTTAATGCGCTTACGTTTCATCGAAAAACCAAAACAATGAAAACCCTTGAAGAAATCCAACAAGAATACATTCAATGGGTCCTTGAACAAGTCAACCATAACAAATCTGAAGCTTCTAAAATTTTAGGCATAGACCGGGCTTCTTTATACCGGAAATTGAAACGATCGGCATTTAAAGAATAACGATGATGCAAATTGTTTCATATTATGTTGCATTTTGCATCAATTTATTCCCCTCCATATAAACTTTTTCCAGACCTAATTTTCCATTTATCTTTTGTGAAAATAAAAACCTAAGCCGGCTTTTCAGATTTAAAAATTCTTATCACCGGCCTCTTGATGTTGCAATTTGCAACATCCATCCAATTCCATCATAATAATAACTATTTGTTTATATTTACTATTTTAAATATATGCGATTTGGCATTCTTTTTGCGAATTGCCATATGACAGATTTGCACAACGGCTGGTTTTCCATGCACGGTTAAAGACTAACAATCAATGGCAGAACAAAAAAAGATAATGGTTCTTTTTGAAGACGGAAAAATCCGGAAAGAAGCCATTTTATATGCAGTGGAGCTGGCTCGGAGATTGGAAAGCACCGTTAGCGTCCTGATGCTCATGACAGATAGCCAGCAGGAGGCCAAAGGACTCATTGAGAATAATTTGGATGCTGTTTTGGAAACCATCAAAAAAAATGGGATCCCCGCCAAAAAAAACATCCGGTATGGCGATAAAACCTCGGAATTGCTTAAATTCCTTGCGGCGGATCATCACCTCTCCGTTATTGTATGGGGAAGCAATGACAATGTGATTACGAAGCGGGGCGGAAAACCCGGTCACTGGCTGACCAAAGCAGCCGGACTTGTGGGCTGTTCCATCGTTTCACCGATTATAAAAAATTCATAAAAGGAAAGGGCATCGCCAACATGCAAATCATTTGTATATCACGATACAGTTACGGGTATGGCAAGGAATTGGCTGAAAAACTGGCTGAAAAACTCGGGTATAAATGCATTAGCCGAGACGAACTGACGGACCAGGCCACCGCCATCGGCATTCCCGTGGGCAAACTTGAAATGACCATCATGAAACACGGGGCCATTTCTGAAGAATTGGCGGTTGAAATTGACCGTTATAAAGCATTTATCAGCGCAGCTCTCTGCGAGCAGGCCCTGAAAGCCGGTCCCAGAGGCGGCATTATTTATCATGGAAGAACAGGACACCTGGTGCTCCCCGGCCTCTCCCATGTGATGCGCATCAGAGCCATCACGGATATGGAAGACCGGATTGAAATGGTCAGCCAACGTCTTCATTTGACCCGGGAAAAAGCCAAAACCTATAATGAACAGGTTGATGAAGATATCCGGCGATGGGTCCGGTTTCTTTATAATGTCAACTGGGAAGACCCTTCCCTGTATGATATCACCATCAATTCCGCTCACCTCAATATTGACAATGCAGCCACCGCCCTGATGCATATGGCGCAATTGCCCGAATTCCAGGTGACCCCGGCCCTCCATGATAAATATGAAGATTTACTGCTGGCAGCCCGCTGCCGGCTGGCCATCGGCACGGATGAAAGGACCCGGGATGTCAGGGCCACGGCAGTATCTGAAAAAGGCCATGTTTCCGTGACCTATTTGCCCCAGCACAGCAAACAGGCGCAATACATACCCGCCATTCTTGAAAAAATCGAGGGCATCCAAAGTCTCACCTGCACCGTGGCCACAACCAACATCCTGTATATTCAGGAAAAATTCAATCCGGAAGCTGAATCTTTTAAACATTTAATCGAAATCGCAGAAAAATGGAATGCCGCGGTGGAGCTCATCCGGCTGACGGATCAACAGGCGCCGGGAGGAGCTTTTATAACCGATGAAACAGTAATCCAGTCTATCGTCCATCGGCCGCAAAACATCGGCGGCATTTTAGATGATACACCCGGAGCCTCAGAGAGCGAGGAAAATGGACACGGCATGACGGAAACCATCAACAAGCTCATCCAGGTCGGCCGGGCGGGCGCAGCACACACTGTTTACGGCGGCGCGCAAGCCCTTGAGGGCCGGTTGAGCAGAACCATCAAATACAGCCTGATCGTTGTCGGCGATGTGTTTCTCTCCAAGAGCGAACCTGTGCGCAAACGGATGAAGCGAGACCTGATCAGCTTCCTCATCGACCATTTGCGCGTGCCTGTGATCGGCAATGAAGATTTAAAAGAACAATACTTATTCGGTCCCAAGCAATGGCTGCAGACAGCCGGTTATGCGGTCCTATCCTTTTTAATATATCAATTTGTGTTTATCTATCAGAAACCGATTCTTGAGTTTCTGTCAACCCCCGGCACCAAGCATCGGATAATTTCTGCAGCGATTATTGCCCTGTTTGTGCCCATGGCGGCTTTTATCATCGGGGGGTTTGCGCACAATATTCTTAAAATGATTAAATTAGAATAATAACAATTATTTATGAATAAAATAATGGATAACTTTTAGCGGAAATGTGAGGAAAACATGGGCGGCGTTGGAGAACTTTTTGTTGAAATGACCTGGTCAATTGCATTCCAGGTGGCGTTTTTAGGTTTTATCGGCGGCATTTTAAGCGGGTTCATCGGGTCGGGCGGCGCTTTTTTCATGACGCCGGGCATGATGAATCTTGGCGTCATGGGGCCTATTGCCGTTGGCAGCAATATCACCCATAAATTCGGCAAGGCCATGGTGGGGTCTAGAAAACACGGTGAATTGGGCAATGTGGATAAAAAACTGTCTTTGTTCATGCTCATTACAGCGGCCGTGGGCATCCGGATTGCCGTCTGGATGATGAAACTGCTGACCGGCAGCGGCGGCGACGGGCATGGGGGTGGAAGCGGCGCAGGCGCGGACCTGTATATCAGCCTTGTTTTCGTGTTTATCCTGTTGCTGGTTTCTTTATCCATGTTAAAAGATATTCTGAAATCCCGAAAAGGTGAAAGCGCCGGTCCTTCGACCAAAATCGTTGATTTTCTCAATAAATTAAGATTGCGGCCGCTGATTTATTTTCCTGTGGCAGATGTCAGCGTCTCCTTGTGGGTTATTCTGATCTGCGGGCTTGCCACCGGATACCTTGCCGGCACCATTGGTGTGGGCGGATTCATCGGCGTGCCAGCCATGATTTATGTGTTTGGCGTTCCTTCTGCCGTGGCTGCCGGAAGCGAGCTCTATCTTGCCATGTTCATGGGCGCATGGGGCGCGGTGAACTATGCATTCGAAGGCCTGGTGGACATCCGGCTGACCCTGCTGCTTTATGCAGGCTCACTTATCGGTGTTTATATCGGCGCTTATGGCACCAAGGTGGTCAAAGAAGTGTTCATCCGGCTGGCGACCGCCACCATCATCCTTTTGTGCGTGATCAGCAGAGCCATAGCTATCCCCGCTTATCTTCAACAGCTCGGATACATCCATATGGACCCGTCCTATAATGCTTATTTCAATGGCGCCAGCAAGGCCATGTTGTATCTCAGCGGCGGCTTTGGCGGTTTCCTCATCCTGTTTTTTGTCGCAAAAGCGTATTTTCAAAGAAAAAAAATCTCAGCCAGTCTTTCCACACGAATTTCTGAAAAAACCGTCAAAACATTTGCAGAAGTCAAAGTATCATCTTTCAATCATGGTTGAATTGGAACGGTCATGAAAAAAATACTCGAAAGATTGCAAAAAGGCCCAAAGCCCCCGGCATTGGTTCAATCCAAGCTGGAACTAATTCGGATTCGAAAACTCTTAGAAAATGCAAGAGCGATTATGACGCGTGTGGCGGACGGCCAGGAAAAATTGAAGGAAGAATATATTTTTGACCGACATTATGTCCTTTCACTGGTGGATCAGGTGATAGAAAGCGCGGGGATACTCGTATTTGATGCGGTGGCGTTGATTCCCGATGGCGGGGAATCGCTGTACAACGCTTATGACCAACTCAAAGACTTTGCCATTGAGCAATTCATCAAAAACAACGCTTCAAACGCCGGAAATATCTTCCCAAAGGCAAAGGATATTCCAGAGGAACCTGAATTCGAACTGCTTTTTAACGTTATTTCATGGATTGCCGGGCCCTTGCAAAAACAATATCCGACCATGATAAATTTTATCCGCAATATTTTTGATCATATCATTCCAGTATTAAGAAACGGGCATTATTCTGGATTGACCAAAAGCTGGATAGAATTAAACGACGCTGGCATGAACCACAAAATCGGGGTTGTTGATCTGGAATCAGAATCGATCAAAACCGGTCATATATCTATTAAAGATCTGGAATGCAGGCCGTTGGGGTTGATGTTGATCGGCGCCCGAAGGGATGCTTCAATCAGCAGCGCCAAGACGTCTCAACCTTTAAAAAACTGGGTGGCCTTTACCGGTAAAGATCACTTGAGCCTTCGCGGCAAAGATCCTGATAATCGAATTTATCTTGAGGCCACATTCAGCGGTCATTTGGATTCGGATTTTCTGTTTATTTTTGCCGAAATCCCGATTGATTTAAAAAAAATCATCCCGGAAGGTTTTTTCATGGAAAAAACCCGGCTCGGCGCCCTGGCCTGGAGTTATGGTGTATCCGGCCAAACTTTGGAAAACCATCTCGCAAGACTCGGGGAGCTTTTGCTGTGAACTGGCTTGAAAATTATTTTTCTTTATAAATTTTAAAAAAGGATGGGATTTACATGGAAGATAAAAAATTGCGAATCATGATCATTGACGATGAAAACATCGTGGGAAAAAGGCTTAAACCCGCTTTGGAGAAAACAGGCGATATGGTCGAATCCTTTGAAGACGCCAAAAAAGCCCTTGAACGATTCAATGAGCAGCCATTTGACATTGTCGTCACCGATATCCGCATGGACGAAATTGACGGCATAGAAGTCTTGGAGCATGTGTTGGCCCACTCGGATAAAACCAAGGTGATCATCATCACCGGATACGCCACGGTGGAGGTGGCCCGGGAGGCTTTGGCCAAAGGCGCTTTTGATTTTATCGCCAAACCTTTCAAACCCAATGACCTGCGGGTGGTCATCGAAAAGGCCGCCAAGCAATTAAGAGCATAAACGCTATTTAGAAGCCCATAGAGGAGCATTATGGAAACGGATCAGAAATCATCACCTTTCCAGAACATCGATTATGCGTTTCGCTTGCGTTATGAAACGCTCCGGGCGCTTTTACATAAAAACGGCCAAGCGCTTCAGATCCTGTCCGACTTGGAGGCAGACCTCCACCATCTGCCGCTTTCCGACTATCGCATCCAAAGACCGGTGGATCGTCTCCTGGGCGAAACCTATCTCATGGCCCAGGAACTCAATCTCTTGTCCCGCAATCACTATATTGTTTTGTATGATAAAATCGATGAATTGCAGAAAAAAACAAAAAATATCCTCAAAGCCCCTGTTCCGTCGGGCCACAAGCCTCTTGTCGTGGATTTAGATGATGAGGCTTCCCTTGATTCAACCGTAGTGGGCGGAAAGACGGCCGGATTGGCCGCCCTGCATTCCATTTTCCCCGAATCGGTTCCAGCGGGGTTTACCCTCACCACGGCGGCATATCATCTATTTCTTCAAAAAAACGGACTGGTTGACCGAATCCGCTTGATGTTGAAGGACTTGGATGCGACCAAAGACCGCGACCGGTTTTGCTCTGTCACCGAATCCATTCGAAACATCATCCGCACATCGCCGATGCCCGATGAACTCAAAGATGCGATCAGAACTCAAATTGAAAAATTCAAGGATCCGTTGCCTGCTATGTGGGCGGTGCGTTCCAGCGCCACCAGCGAAGACAGCCGGTTCTCTTTTGCAGGGCAGTTTGACAGCCTTTTAAATGTCAAGACCGATGATCTTGCGGATGCCTGCCGTCAGGTGCTGGCAAGCCGATTCACAGATCGGGCCGTGATTTACCGGATTAATTGCGGCTTTAAAGAAGTGGACACGCCCATGGCGGTGCTGTTCATGCCCATGATAGAGCCTGTTGCCGCCGGAGTAATTTACACCACAGACCCTCAGGATCCTGATGCAAACCGGATGGTGGTTTCAGCCGTTCCGGGATTGGGAGAAGGCGTTGTAAAAGGCACGCAGGAGGCAGATACCTTTTATTTGTCACGTCAGCCAAATCCGGTTGTGATTGAATCAATCGGCAAACGCACCCATCAAACGTCAGATTATCTCACTGAAAAAACCTTGTCTGATATCGGCCGACTCAGCCATAAAGCCATGACCGCCCTGGGATTTGATCTGGATATCGAATGGGCGGTGGATAAAGCTGGGAAAGTGTGGCTCCTTCAAGGCAGACGGATATATCCCGAAACCCATGAAAAAATCATGGAAACACGCGCCAAACAAGCCCTACCCCTCATCCAAGGCGGAATGACCATTTTCCCGGGCCGGGCTGAAGGACCGGTGGCGCATCGATCCGGTGGTGAAATACACCCCATTCCAAAAGGTTCCATCCTGGTGGTCAATCTGCCGACCCCGGATCTGGCGCCGCTGTTGCCCTCTGCCGCCGCCCTTTTAGCCTCTGGCGGAAGCGCTGTCGGGCATCTGGCCACGCTGGTTCGGGAATTTGGTATTCCATCCATTTTTCAACTGGGGAATGCGACCCGGCGAATGGCAGAGGGGCAAATGGTCAGCGTCAATGCAACCAAACGAAAAATATATGAGGGATCCCGCTGGCCGGGCATCCGGGAAAGAGTGCTTTCCCGACTTACATCTGCAGAAAAATCTTCCGGCATAGGGCCGTTGCATGATCTGGTCTTGGCGCTTCATCTGACCGATCCGTTTGCGCCTTCCTTTAAACCCAAGAACTGCACCTCCATTCACGATGTGATCCGTTTCATCCATGAGATGGCCGTGAGACAAATGTTTTCCTTCGGCGATCAGCAAAGCCATATATGGAATCAAAAGACGCGACGATTGAAAACATCTTTGCCCATTAAGATCAAACTGCTTGACCTGGAAAGTCCGGCTTGGAAAAAAGATGTTGACCCGGCAGAATTACGCAGCATTCCTTTTGCGGCATTCTGGAAAGGATTTTCAGATCCCGCGTTATCATGGCCCCAGCGCTGGGATACCGAATTGGCAGGGGTACCGATGGATTTTCGGGAACAAGTGCTGGGCGGCTCTAAAGGCCCCAGGCGCCGAAGCGATCCGAATTATTTGATTATTGCAAGAGATTACTTGAATTTCAACGCCCGGTTTGCCTATCATTACGCCATGGTGGATGCCTTTGTGGGACTTGGAACGGAAAACAACTATGTGCATTTACGGTTTCACGGGGGCGGCAGCAGCGATGAAAAAATTCAACGCCGGTCAAAATTTGTTGAATGGGTGCTGCGTGAAATGCGATTCGGCGTCGACCGCCGCGGTGACATGGTGACCGCCTGGATGCAACGGTATCCTAAAAAGGATTCTGAAGATGCGTTGGAAGCATTGGGCCGGCTGATGGTATGCGCAAGACAGATGGATTTATTGATGGGAAGTGAAAGCAATGTGAAGATGTTTGCTAAAAAGTTCCTGGAAGGCAATTATCAGGCTTTTTCATAAAAAGATAAAAAAAGATGGATTCTCAAACCCTTACTAAATCCAAAGAAGAGTCAAAGAGTGTAATCCCGATTTTTCCGGATGCAGCCGATCCTCAAACAGATTTCAAAAACAGGCAGGAAAACATCGCGTTGCGGCAAAGGCCGTCCATGAGCATCCGCACCCGGCTTATCCTTGCTTTTTCGCTGATTTTCGCCATGTGCGTCATTATCACGCTCTGGTCCATATATTTTATGGCAAAAATTCAAGTCAAAATCGATTTTCTGGAAACATCCGGCAATTACCGGGCTGAAATCTTGGAAGCCCGGCGGTATGAAAAAAATTATCTTTTATATGGCACCAACCTTGAGGATGCACTGGAGCATTTGCAAAATGCCGAAAAAATATTAAGCGATAATTCCAAAACTATTAAAGATATCGTTGGCGAGCCTGCTTTCCAGGTCATGAAAACCCATCTGGATCAATACCATTTTCTGCTTTCAGAACTCATCAAGCCCCATAGCGAAGGACAAAAAGACTTCATTGAGCCCCAGTTAAGAGATCATGGCGCCCTGATGATTTCCCTGGCGCTGGATTTTGAAAAAAAAGAACGGGCGTCCGTGGACAAAATGCTCATGCTGGCCCGCCGGGTCCCGTTCTTTTTTCTGGGGCTATTGTTATTGTGCATGGTTTTTATCGCCTCTTTTTTGGCACGCCAATTACTGGGGACGCTTGCGCGGTTTATGGAATACACCAAGCGCATCGGCGAAGGAGATTTTACGCCCATCACCCCCCATAAAAAATACAGGGATGAATTCACCCAGCTTGCTTTGGCGTTCAACCAGATGATTCATGAACTCGACCGGCGTCACAACATCCTGGTGGAATCCCACAAACTCCGGGCCGTGGGAACGCTTGTGGCCGGCGTTGCCAATGAGCTTAACAACCCTTTAAACAACACCATGCTCACGG
>FWPV01007870.1_pt1 | contig 19023 bp, 10 predicted proteins | sample 2228371 | NCBI WGS metagenome assembly FWPV01 (sample SAMEA103939776, study PRJEB20133) | metagenome
TGTGCGCATCCTGGAAGAAGCGCGGATTCTGGAACGGCTCGGGCACCACGTGACGGTCGTGACCTATCATAACGGTAACCCCGTCCCAGGGCTCGACATCCAGCGCACCCTGCCCGTTCCCTGGCGCCGCAACGCCGAAGTCGGGTCGAGCGGGCACAAGATTGTCTTCGACGTTCTCCTTGGGCTGAAGACGCTGCAATTGCTGCTCAGCCGTAAGTTCGACGTCATCCATGCTCACTTGCATGAAGGAGCGCTCATCGGCCTCGTCCTGGGCCGTCTCTTCCGCCTGCCTGTGGTGTTTGACTACCAGGGCAGCATGACGGGAGAAATGGTGGATCACCGCTTCCTCAAGCCCGGCAGCGCGTTCTTCCGCCCGCTTTTGCGACTGGAGACCTGGATTGACCGGGCCGCTCCTGTGGTACTGACGAGTTCTGACTATGCCGCCGAGATGTTGCGGGTTCAGTTTGGCTGTCGGCCGGAGCGCGTGCGATCGCTGCCCGACTGCGTCAACGCCGAGGTCTTCAAGCCGGCCTCGGCGTATGATCCGGCAGAGTTAGCGGCGCTTCGGCAGGCGCTCGCTCTTCCGCCAGGTCGCAGGCTGATCGTATACCTGGGCTTGTTGGCGGAGTACCAGGGGACCGGGCTGCTGCTCGAGGCCTTACGCTATCTCCTGCAGGAGCGGGCGGACGTTCATCTCTTGCTGATGGGATTTCCCTCCATGGAGCTCTATCAACAGCGTGCGGCGGATCTCGGCATTGGCGCCCACGTGACCTTCACGGGTCGCGTGCCGTACTCGAAGGCCCCCGTCTACCTGGCGCTCGGCGACGTGGCTGTTGCGCCCAAGTTGAGCCTGACGGAGGGGTCCGGAAAGTTGCTGAACTACATGGCTGTGGGGCTTCCCGTAGTCGCCTTCGATACTCCCGTCGCGCGCGAGTATCTGAAATCTGATGGCATCCTGGCCCATCCGGGCGACCCGGTCAGCCTTGCCGCGTGCCTCGCAGCGGCCCTCTTCCCTCGGGATGGCACCGCTGATGCGATCCGAGAGCGAGGTCGGCGCCTGCGCCAGCGGGCCATCCAGCTCTTTGGCTGGGAAGCAGCCGGTCATCGCCTGGTGGAGGTCTATCGCGAGCAACTGGGCGACCTGCCAGTGGCCGCCGGTCGGCGGCGCAAGTGGGCCGTGAGCGGCAAGTAGAGCGCCCTTGGGCTACTCCATCACCTCTCAGTTCCTCCGAAGGAAAATGGTTCGGATTCGCCGCGCCGGGCTGTCTCTGTTCATTGGGGTGGTGATCCTGTCACTTGTCTGCGCGGGTCAGGCAAGCAGCACAGCCGCCCAGTCCGTCCCTTGGGGAAGGAGCGATGCTGTCGCCTCGACGTCTCCTTCAACAGTAGCAAGCGATCGGATCGCCGCGCACCCGGTCGCCCAACCGGCTGTGACGCCTAACTGTCGCTATGGCGTGTCGGCCTCGCCGGGCGAGGAGGGCTGGCTGGCCAGCCTCGGCGCGGGGTGGTACCTGGACTTCAGGGCCCACCGGCCTGCGGCAGGGATAGCCGCTGAGTTTGTGCAGATGGTGCGCGTTCGTCAGGCAAAGAGTGGCTGTGTGTATCTGGATGGATATGTGACGAGCCCGCCGCTGACTGAAACCGGCCTGGGAGCGGTGATCAAGGCTCACCTCGGAGCGACATGGATCATCGGCAATGAGCCGGATCGTGGCCCCAACCCCGAGAACTGCCTCGGCCCGGGCCAGGACGACACGTTTCCAGAGATCTATGCCCGGGCCTATCATGACGCCTATCACTTCATCAAGTCCCGCGACGCGACGGCACGTGTCGCCACCGCTGGGTTGGTCGAGGTCACCCCAGGGCGGCTGCAGTATCTGGACAGGGTTTGGGAGGCATACCTGGATAGATACGGCGAGCCAATGCCTGTGGACATCTGGAACATGCACCTGTATGTCCTGCCGGAAGCACGGCCAGACGGCCGGCCCAACGGCATCGCCAACGTCGCCCTCGGGACCGATCCGGCTCTGGCCATTCGCGAAAGCTACGGCACCACAACCATGTGCACCGACCCCAAGGTATATTGCTACGCGGAACATGATGACCTGGTGGCCTTTGCCGAGCAGGTTGTGGCCATGCGCACCTGGATGAAGCGTCATGGGCAGCAGGGCAAACCCCTGATACTGTCAGAGTACTCGATCCTCTATCCATTTGAGGATTATGACGACCCGAACCATCCCTCAACGTGCTACCTTCAGGATGAGTTCGGGGGCTGCTTTACACAGGCTCGCGTCAGCGACTTCATGGTTCGGACGTTTGACTACCTGGAATCGGCCGCCGACCCCGATCTGGGCCTGCCCGTTGACGGATATCGCCTGGTGCAGCGCTGGCTGTGGTATGCAATGTATACTACCGGGTTAGGCAGCGTCAGCAGTCTTATCACCGCCGAACCCGCCGCGCTCACGCAGCAGGGTCTGCTCTTCCGGCAGAATGTTGCCAGCCGCGGGGCCCAGGTTAACCTGCGCCCGGGTTCAATCCCTCCCGCGGCGATGCTGGCCAGCGCCCGTCCGGTTACGGCTACCGTTGCGGTTCAGTTGTACAACACCGGCACCGTGTCGAACTCCCTCCCCTTTACGGTAACCTTCTATGCTGACAGCGCTCTGACGCAGCCCTTTGGTTCTGTTTCCGTTTCGCCCGGGCTGGAAGGGTGCGCGTGCCGCGAGGCGACCGCGACAACCACCTGGCCGGGGCTTGCGGTGGGCTCGCACCGATTCTGGGTAGTGGTGGATAGCGGCGACGCCGTCCACGAGAGCGACGAGAGCGACAACGTTGCTTCTGGCGTCGTGACGATATATCCTCATGGGGCGTATGCGCCGCTGATCGTGCGCAGGCGCTAGACCGGGACCGGCACACCGGCGTGACCCGGGCACAGCACGGCACGCGGTGGCCCGGTTGCTGCCTACTGCTCTCTTGCTCGGAACAGCATGAAATCGCCGAGGGCAGCCTCGGTTGCGAACTGCGTATCCAGGTAGGCAACCACCTGGCCGGAGGCCGTGCTGAGCCCCGCAGCGTTGGATACAAACAGGCGGATGTTGTCCTGGGCGAGCCTTCTGCGGAGGATCTCCGTCTGCGTCTTGATCGGCCCGTGCCACTCCACAAATCTGCGGCCGGCGAAGAAGGCGATATCCTTGGGGCTCAGGATGACATCATCCGGGTCGGAAAGCGCCTTGACCTGCTGTGCGATCTCTGTGATGCCTCGTTCCCCGCGCAGATAGAGGGTCCCACCGGGCTGTCGCAGGTCTCCGGCGAGCGTTACGGATTGCACGAGCAGCGCGGCTGCCAGCGGAGTGATGACCGCGGCTTTGCGCAGGTATGCCCGCTCCTTGCTGCTGTGAAGGAGGGCCAGGGCTTCGCCGGAGATGAAGAGGAAGAGTAGCGGCAGGAGAAAAAGGATGTACTTTGGGAAGCCATAGGCTTCGGCGCGCAGGCTGCCCTGAAGCAGGGCGCCGACAAGGACCATAGTGGGCAGGAACGCTCGCGCGGGTTGCTGGAAGGCTTCCCGGGTTGCCAGGATCTTGATGAACAGAGCCAGCCCAAGCAAGCCTGCGAGATGGCCGACGTCTCTGCTGTACATGACAGCATAGGCGAGAGCGTCCTTCAAAGCGCCGAGGAACCACCTTGGGTCAGGGCTTACCCCCCAGCGCTGCCAGTTGTACAGGAACGGCTGGCTGAACGGCAGTTGCAGCAGATGGCAGAGCAGCCAGAACAGGAGTACAAATGCGATTGCTCCCGCGAGGACCGAGACCAGGCTGTGCCAGGGTCGTGCGTGTCGCCTCGTAATGGTGATGTGGATCAGGGTACCTGCCGCAAGCGACAGGCCGAGCCCCAGGCTCGTAAGTAAGGCCAGCGCGGTTGCAGCCATGAGACCGCAATGGATCACGCGTCGGCGCTGACTTCTGAGATAGGCAACGGCGTACCAGATGGCCACACTTGGGGCGAGTGCGGCATTGTAGTCAATCAACAGGGAGCCCGCGGTGGCGATTCTGTTGGATATCCAGAACAGGAGAGCAATGACGAAGACCCACGGTCGGTATCCTGGGTAGAGTTCGCGTCCGAGCACGGCCATCCCGGCGAAGACGGCCAGAATGAAGATGAGGTTGAAGCAGCGCAGTTGTGAGCTGTTGTCGGCCGAGAGAGGGAACACTCGCAGGAACAGCGCCCCGAGGTAGACGTACAGCGGGGGGTGAAACATCCAGTAGGTGTACTGGCTGCGACCGTCGGTCAGGGCGAAGAAGACAACTCTGCGGATGCCGGTCTCGGGTTTGAAGCGGTAGAATTCGAAGGCCTGCCCGTTCAGTTGGCGGGTGGACAGGTGGAGGAGCCGACTCGGATCAGGCTCCACCTCACCCGCGTAGTATATCGGCAACCCCAGCTTGACCAGGTTAGTCATGGACTGGAAATAGTCTACCTCATCCATGCGCAGCGGATTTCTGGCGACCTGCAGGACGCAAATGCCAGCGAATGCCAGCAGCGCTGCAATCAGCACCAGCCCACTGGCAGGCGATATCAGACGCGGTCGGGTTCCTGAGGAGTTCCTTTCCATTTCCGTGGTCATGCTGACGCCGCCGATTATAGCAGGCCTGTGACTTCCTGCCAACCGACAGGCGCCAATGTGCCGGCTGTCGCGCCTGCTAACCAGCGCAGGCCCTCGTGCTGGCGGTGCTGCTGGCGTCAGCCAGACGGGTTTGGCCGGGAAGGTTCACCTGTGGTATCATCGCCGTTGACTGTAGTCTGGCGCTGGCCGATGAGAGAGGTCCGCCGGCCGCGGCAACATGCTCCACGACGAGGTAACTGCGTGCGTTTGAGTGTCCCCGGTGAGAGTCGTTACTCCCATCGCCGTAGCGGCTTGTGGCAGCACCTGCGTGAGTTACTGCGCTATCGGGAATTGATTCTCAGCCTCACAGCACGCGAGCTCAAAGTTCGCTACAAGAACAGCGTGCTCGGTTTCTTCTGGACACTGCTGAACCCGCTGGGGATGATGCTCGTCTTCACGGTGGTTTTCACTGTGCTGATGCCTGGCGGCAACATCGAGAAGTACCCCATCTTCCTTCTGTGTGGACTTCTTCCCTGGAACTTCTTCAGCAGCGGAGTGATGACCACAACCAGCAGCATTGTCGGCAATAGCAACCTGGTGAAGAAGGTCTACTTCCCGCGCGAGGCGGTGCCGATTGCCAGCGTGCTGGCGAACCTGGTTAACTTCCTCCTGGCTCTCCTGGTTCTCTTTGCGCTTCTGCTTGTATTTCGTGCCCGTCTCAGTCCGTTCCTGTGGATGTTGCCCATCGTCATCCTGGTCCAGACCTGTTTCATCCTGGGTATTGCGCTGATCCTCAGCGCGGTGAATGTCTTCTACCGGGATACCCTCATGGTGATGGATGTCCTTATGCTTGCCTGGTTCTTCCTGACCCCGGTTCTGTACCCCATTGACATCCTTCCACGGAGTTATCAGGTGCTCGGCATTACCCTGGACATCCATCGGCTGATGTACATTCTGAATCCGATGGCTTCCCTGATCGCCGCCTATCGCGATCTGCTCTACTGGGGCTATCGCACTCAGTGGGATTTCTTCCTGCGCACCGCTGTCACAGCCCTCGTTGTACTCGCTGTTGGCTACTGGTTCTTCTCGCGCTACAGTTCACGCTTCGGTGAGGAGTTATGACGCTGGACAGCAGGCCCGGCGAGGCACGGGGGCGGCCAGTTGTCGAGGTGCGAGGTCTTTGGAAGCGGTTCGACCTGCATCGGGAATCGCAGCGCTCGCTCCAGGAATCGTTCATCCGCGTGTTCCGGCGCGAGAGGCGCGATCGGGCCTACTTCTGGCCCTTGCGAGACATCTCTCTGACGGTTCACCCGCAGGAATGTGTCGCCATTATCGGCCCCAATGGATCAGGAAAGAGCACGCTACTGAAGATCCTGGCGGGAGTCCTTGAGCCCACAAGCGGCGAAGTAATCGTCAGGGGCCGTGTGGGTGCCCTGCTCGAACTGGGGGCTGGCTTCCATCCCGACCTGACTGGCCGCGAGAACATCTACCTGAATGGCGCCATAGTTGGCCTCAGCAGAGCCGAGATCCGGAACAAGCTGGACGATATCGTGGGCTTCGCCGAGATCGAGGACTTTGTGGATGTCCCGGTCAAGCACTACTCCTCCGGCATGTACGTCCGGTTGGGGTTCTCCGTCGCCGTGCACTCCGATCCAGAACTGCTGCTGGTGGATGAAGTGCTGGCTGTGGGCGACCAGGGTTTTCAGGCCAAGTGCATTCGTAGGGTGGCCGAGCTGCGCCGCAGCGGCGTGACGGTCCTGCTCGTGACGCACGATCTGGCGCTGGTTGGCAACTTTTGCACGCGGGCGATCTGGCTGGAGGACGGCGAGATTCAAATTGACGATATCCCGGAGCCAGTCGTCACGGCCTACGTGCGCAGGACGCACGACACTGAGCTGTCCCGGCTGCAGCAGGCAAACGAGGAAACCGCAGAGGGCGTCGCGGCGGAGAGCACAACTTCTGCGCCTGCTGAGGGCGTGCGCCGGACGCGCTATGGAAACGGCAGGATTCGCATTACCCGGGTAGAGATGCTCAGGGCCGACGGCAGTCCATCCTGGGTCTTCTGTCCGTATGAGCGGGTGAGGGTCAGGCTGCACTATGAGGTGCCGAGGCCGGTGGAGACGCCGGTCTTCAGTTTGCTGATCCATCGCGAGGATGGGCTCTACGTCAGCGGGTCAAACACGTATCAGTCCAATGAAGGGGAGGATAGGCTGCCCGCGATTGCAGGCCGCGGGTGGATTGATGCAGACATCCCTTCCCTTGGTCTGGGACTGGGTGCCTATTTGCTCTCGGTCGGCGCATATGCGGCACCCGATCCGCCCTATTGGGCTGACCCTGCTGATTACCACGATCGCCTCTACCGCTTCAACATCGAGTCCGATCAGCATGTCCATGGCGTCCTGGCGGTGCAGGCCGAGTGGCGTCTCGGAGAAGATGGAGCCGCATGACCGCTTCGACGCCCCGCTATCTGCCCGACTATCTGGAACTGGAGAGCCTGGCCGCGGGCTTGCTCAGGGTCGCAGAGCAGGTTCAGGGGGATCTCTTGCTGGACATCGGCTGCGGCCAGCGGCCGTACGCGGCGCTGTTCGGCTCTGTGCGGAGACAGATTGGCCTTGATCTGCCCGTTCCCAAGGCCACGCCGGCCAGGCCAGATGTGTGGGGGGATGGCATGGCGTTGCCTTTCATGTCGGGGGTGTTCGACGTCGTCCTGTGTACCCAGGTTCTGGAGCATGTGCCGCAGCCGGAGCTGCTGCTCAAGGAATCATATCGTGTGCTGAGGCGCGGCGGTTCTCTCGTTCTGACGGCACCTCAAACTTGGGGCCTTCACGAAGAGCCCAGGGACTACTACCGTTTCACAAGCCACGGTCTGAGGCACCTGCTGCAGGATGCCGGGTTCCGAGTGCAAACGCTGGAGGCGCGCGGCGGCGTCTTCCGGATGGTCGGGCAAACCCTGATCGGCTTCTGGTACGCCTATCGTCGGGTTGCCCGGCTCAACGCCTGGCGCAAAGCCATCAACACCCTCTGGAATGCTCTGTTCTCCTTTCTTGACCAGCGCTGGTCTTGGGAGAAGGACACGCTGGGCTATGTGGTCCACGCGGTCAGACCCGAGAAGACCGGGTCTGCTGATGGGTGGTGAACCGAAGCGTTCAGGTGCCGGCTACGGAGTCGAGAATCATGGCGGTTGGGAATTCGATGGAGGGCGAGTTCTATCACTACCTGCGCGCTGCAGGCCACTGCACCCGTGAGTGGAACCAGCAGATCCTTGGCTTCTACGCGCCGTACTTTGCCGGCTGCGAGCGGATTCTCGATGTTGGCTGCGGGGAGGGACAATTCCTGGCCATGATGCGCGGGGAGGGCCATCAGGTCGTCGGCATTGATTCAGATGCTCACATGGTGGCTACGTGCCGTGAACAGGGGCTTGACGTTGTCGAGGCCGACCTGTTTGACTATCTCTCCCGGTCGAGCGGACAGTTCGACGGTATCTTCTGCAGCAACGTCATTGAGCATCTCCCGTCGGAAGATGCCGAGCGACTTGCGAAGATGGCTTTTGAGGCGCTTCGACCGGGCGGTCTGCTGCTCATCGCCACGCCCAACCCGGAGAGCGCCATCGTCCACATGCATGAATTCTGGCGCGATGCGACCCATGTGCGGCTGTACAATCGCCCGCTTCTGGAGTTCCTGCTCCTCCGCGCCGGCTTTCGCGATGTGGCCTCGGCAGAAAACCCCCGCACAATCTGGGAGCCACCGCCGATGGAGATCTTGCGTCTGGTTGAGGAGTCGCGGCTGCGGGAAGAGACGACGCCCCGAAGCGCCCCGCGCCCAACCCGGCCGGCCAGTCTGTCAGAGGTGGCGGCTGGAGGGAGCATTTGGAACCCTCCAGTCAGGCAGCAGCGCTCGGGCTTGCGGATGCTCTTCTTCTCACTGCGGAGAAGACTGGCGGGATTCGTGGCTCGCACTCTCCTGTTTGAGGAGCTCTCTTACATCGAGACGCGCCTGGTCGCCATGCAGGAGGGCTTCAGCGATGAACTGTCCGGGATGGAGACGCGCCTTAGCGGTGTAGAGGAGCGTCTCAACCAGGCGGGGTTACTGGCCTCGGAGCTGGCGACCAGGTGGCGGGAGTTTCTCTCCAGGCCGCGCGAGGTCTTTGCCGTAGGCATCAAGCCCGGGGAGGAGGCGCGGGGACTTCCCTTCGGGGTCAGCCAGGAAATCGGAACATCGCGTGGCGGAGCAGAGCAGAGCGAGACGGGCCGCACGACGGATAGAGTAGCGCCGCCCGTGGCGTCCGGTCTGGCTGCTGCCGGCGGGGACGTCGCCGGGCTTGATCGAGGCTCCGGACTTGGCGCGGCCGACCAACAGAATTCTCATGTTGGTGAGACCGTGCCAGTGCAGGATGGATCGCCGCGGCGGCCGCGTCTCCGGGTGGCCTTCTTCACGCCGTATCTGCCTTATCCACTGAATAGCGGCGGCAAGATCCGGAGTTTCTACTTCCTCACCGCCCTGGCTGCGCGCTACGACGTGGATCTCTACACCGTCTACTACGGTGGCACAGAACCGGAAGGGCTTGAGATTTTCAGGCAGTGCTGCCGGCATGTCAGGTTGTTCAGGTTGGACAAGTGGTGGCGCACGCGAGATCGGTTGCGCCGGGTACTGGACCCGCTGCCGCGTTCGGTGGATCACTTTCACACCGATCGTTCGCTGACGGAAGCCCGGGCAGCGCTACAGCAGGAGCCGTGCGATCTCCTGGTAGCCGACGAGATCTGCATGACGCCCTATGCGGAATTGGTGGCGGATCTCCCTCGCATTGTGCTTCGACAGAAGGTGGACCATCTGCACTACGCTGAGATGGCGCGTGCCCGCCCGTGGGGTTCCGAGAAATTGCTGGATGCAATTGAGGCGCGAAAGCTGGAGCGCTACGAACGGGAGAAGATGTCGCTCTACCAGGCCTTTGTGGCCTGCTCTGAGGGCGATGCGTCGGTCTTCCGCCGACATGCTCCCGCCGTCCCCGCGCTTGTGATTCCCAATGGTGTAGATCTCGGCCACTTCACCTCGTCTCCTGCGACGCAGAGAGAACCTGCTACCATTCTCTTTGTGGGCGCGATGTCGTTCTACCCGAACGTGGATGCGCTGGATTTCTTCTTCGAGACCATGTACGATGCTATCCGGCGGGCGGTGCCGGAAGTACGGGTTTGGATCGTGGGGCATTCGCCCCCTCCTGAAGTGCTGCGCCTGGCGAGGCTTCCCGGGGTGGAAGTGATCGGTTCGGTCCCTGATGTCAGGCCCTACTACAGCCGGGCAACGGTCTTTGTCGTCCCCCTGCGGTTGGGATACGGGACGCGGCTCAAGATCGTCGAGGCCATGGCTATGGCGCTGCCTGTTGTGTCCACGACGGTCGGCGCCCAGGGGCTGGATGTGCACAGCGGCCAGGACATCCTGCTTGCGGACGATCCTGAGGCCTTCGCGGAGGGTGCGGTGCGCTTGCTCACGGACCCGGAGCTCAGAGACCGGATTGGGGAAGGCGGGCGCCGACTTGCCCAGCGCTATGACTGGGGCGAGCTCACGAAGCCCTTTGTGGACCTGGTTGGCCAGATGGCGCAAGCGTGGGGCAAAGGAGAGCGTTGATGCGGATCGTGCGTATGGTCTCCCTCTATCCGCCCTACGTGGTGGGTGGGAACGAGATGCTCACCAGGGACATTGTCGAGGAACTGCTGACTCGGGGCCATGAAGTGTATGTCTTCACCGGCCGCGGCCGGGCGCTGGACCCTGTTCCGCACGTGCGCCAGGTGTTCAATTACAGCCTGGACGACAAGGAAGCGATCTTCCTGGGCGGCAGGAGACTCTCGGCCAGTGAACTCTTTCGACACCACGTCTTTGACCCGGTCACCTATCGCAATGTGCGCCGCGCCGTTCGTGATCTGAAACCGGATCTGATCGTGGCCGACAACCTCTATATGGCTTCTGCGGCGCCCCTGTTGGCCGTGCGCGATGCGCCCTGTCCGGTGGCTGCCCAGGTCGCAGACAAATGGCTGCTCTTCAACCTGGTGGACTGGGGCATGGCAATTCGGCCGAGGAAGTCTTGGCAGAGGCTGGCCGTGGGGACTGTGAGGGGGCTCCTACAGCGCCCACTGGCGAGACTTGTCAGGCTGGATGGGATCGTGACGGTGTCGGATTTCATTCGGCGGCTCTACATTCGCGCGGGGTTTGCGCCGGAGAAACTCGAGACGATGTACCTGGGGATTCATACCCAGATCTTCAGGCCGGGTGCGCTGCATCCGCTACGCGAGCCGGTTCGGCTCATCTACGCCGGCGCCCTGTGGGAGGGCAAGGGCCCGCAGGTTGCCATTAAGGCAATGGGCTTGTTGGCTCAGATGCAAGGGCTACCACGCTTTCACCTGGACCTCTTCGGAGAGGGCACGCAGGCCTTCAAAGAATATCTGCTTGGGCTGATCCGCGCGAACGGCGTTGAGGAGCAGGTCACGTTCCGGGGATTTGTGCCCTGGGAGTCATTGGTTCGCGCTATGCAGGAATCCGACATCTTCCTCTTTCCTTCCATTTGGGATGAGCCCTTCGCGATCACTCCCCTGCAGGCAGCAGGCTGTGGGCTGCCGGTAATCGCAACCCGCGCGGGCGGCACACCGGAAGGATTTGTGGACGGGGAAACGGCGTTGCTGATCCCGCCGGGTGACGCGGATGCGATGGCACAGGCCGTTGAGCGTCTGGTGCGGGATGAGACACTGCGGGTCAGGCTGCGGGAGAACGGGCTGCGAGCCGTCAGCCAGCGTTGGACCTTTGAGGCGTACGTGGATCGGTTGCTGGATTTCTACCAACGTCTGGAAAGGCAGCGGAGAGCATTTCGGCAATGAACCCGGCGGGTCGCGGCGCTGAATCGGGACGCCTCCTCACGGCGGCCTGCTTGCTGGTACTCCTGGCATTGCCCTTTCTGATCTTCTGGCCAGTCACGCTGGGCCAGCAAACATGGACAGCAGGGGACTTCTCCTCGATTCACTATCCCTCCTTTCGCGTCAGCGCGCAGCAGTGGAAGCAGGGGCACCTGCCACTGTGGAACCCCTACATCTTTGGGGGGACGCCGCTTGCCGCATCCCAGCAGGGGAGCGTCTTCTATCCGCTCAATGTGGTGCTGGCATTGACGTTGCCCGCTTCGCTGGCGTTGGGCTACTCTGTATTGATCCACCTCAGTCTCTCCGGGCTGGGCATGTTTGTCTTGCTTCGCTCTCTGCGACTGTACCCTGTGGCGGCATGTCTTGGGGCCGTTGCCCTGGAGCTTGGTGGCTTTGCGATGTCACACCTGGGGCATCTCAACTTCCTGCGGGCACTTCCCTGGATCGGTTTTGCTTTATGGAGCTACAACCTGTGGGTGAATTCGCGGAATCCGTGTTATCTTATTGGCCTCGCCCTGTCGGCGGGCCTGTTGTTCCTGAGCGGTCAGCCTCAAATCATGCTCTATGCCGGGCTGTTTATCGGCAGTTATCTGATCTTTGCCCGCCGCCCCGCTCTTCGAACGACTGTCCCGGGATTGGCGGCCTTGGGCCTGGGGCTGGGCCTGAGTGCTGTCCAGCTGTGGCCAGGGGCCGTGATGTGGCTCCAGGGGGAGTATCTGACTCACACTGAGACAACCCCGGAGATCTACCTGGCATACTCCTTCCATCCGGCCTATGTGGCGACGCTGCTCTTCCCGCGCATAAGGGCAGGGACGTGGGCGGAAATGGTGGCTTACGTTGGAGTAGCGCCGCTATTGTTGGCACCGGTGAGCTTCCTCTTCCAGCACGAGCGCGAGACTCGGCGAATGCGTGGGTTCTTTGGCGTGTGGGCCATTGCGGCACTCGTCTTGAGTCTTGGAGGCTTTGTTATGCCTCTGACCAGACTGCTCTCGCATGTACCGGTCTACGGCAGTCTCAGCAGGGTGGCATCGCGGCATTTGCTGGAGTTCAGTTACAGCATGGCGGTGTTGGCTGCGCTTGGGCTGGATGACCTGTTGCGGCGCCGTCAAGCGCAGGGGTTGCGGTGGTTCGCCTGGGCAGTGCTCGCCGCGGGAGCGGCTGGATGGCTGTGGCTCAGCCTCCTGTCGCCCTTCTCGAGGGAGGTCCCTCCCCTTCGCTGGGAACCGGGGTCGTTTCAGAAGACGTGGCAGCCGCTGCTCCTCCTGGCTCTGAGCCTCTTGCTGATATGGATGGTCTGGCGCGCGAGGAAGAGCCGCTGGCGCACGGGGGCTCAGGTGCTGCTGCTTGCATCCGTGATCGTTGATCTGGCGGAGTTTGGCGGCCCGATCTACGCTGGTAGTCTGAGACCGCGCAGTTACTACACGACCGAGCCGGCGGTGCTGGCCGCTTTCTCACGGCCATCTGGAGTCGAACCGGTGCGCGTGATCTCATTCGACGCGGCACCGGGTAGCAGCAAGGAATTACTTGCACCGAACTACAGCGCGGCCTACGGTGTCGAGAGCCTCATCGGCTACGATTCCTTGATGCTTCGCCCATTCTACACGGCCTTTGCCGGCAGGATCCCGACGTATGGCCTGGTGGCTGCAGAAGCCCTCGAAGATGGACGGTTCCGAGACCTGCTGGACCTGTTCGGCGCGAGGTATATTTTGATCAAGCCCGAACGCAGCCAGATCGCGGCGCAGTACTACACCGCGGTGGCCTCAGCGCCGGATGTAGGGGTCTACCGGAATGAGGGCGCCCGTCCTCGGGTATTCCCGCTGTTTGCTGCGCCTACGTCTACCGGGATGCCTGAGACATTCGGTGGGTTGGTTTCCCTGCTCGACTATACGATCCGGCCCGGCGGAGATGGACACGCGTACAACCTGCAGATGCTCTGGTATTGTGCCTCGCCGGTTGAACACGACTACACGCTGTACCTGCACTATCTCGATGCCCGAGGTGAAAAACTCGCGCAGGGAGACACGCTTCTCCAGGGGAGAGGAGCAGCCGGCGAACTGGTGCCGACCAGCCGGTGGGAGTGTCCCGGATACTACAGGTCCGAGTCCGAGATTCCGCGTGAGGCGGTTGCAGGGGATAAGGTTCGCGTCGCATTGGGCCTCTGGGTGCCCGAGACGGAAGCGAGGTTGCTTCCTTCGGAGGATCTGCCAGTTGACCCGGCCGGCAGGGTCCTCCTGGAGATTGAGAACATACATCGGAGTCGCCCGTTGGGTCACCGTGCCTATACCGACGAGGCCGGGCGAGTCTGGATAGATCGCTTCGATGCGCGACCGGGTGCGCCCGCCGTGACCCTCATCGACTATCGGGCAGATCGGATTACCGCAAGTGTCACACTCGACCAGGATGGCATGGTGGTGCAGGGCATCGTCCCGGTCTCTGGTTGGGTGGCTCTTATTGATGGAGCTCGGGTGCCCATTGTTGCGGTTGACGGTCTTCTGCAAGGTGTCCCTGTCTCTGCGGGCCGCCATTTGGTCGAATTCCGTTATGATCCGGCCAGTGTGAGACAGGGCGCCGTGGTCAGCATGGCGTCGCTGGTTCTGGTTGTTCTGTTGGGTTCTTGGCTGCGAAGGGCATATGGCTCTTCCCGGCCACCGGCAGGTCACTATGAAAGCCCGGAATGATTCCGCCAGGCGGTCATTCTTATCCGTAGCAGCCTGTGCCATTGTCCTCGTCGGATTGCCGTTTCTGGTCTTCTGGCCCGTGGCCCTGGGTCGGCAGATCTGGGCTGGCGGGGATTTCTCCACGCTCCACTATCCGTACTTCGTCGCCAACAGCGAGCAGTGGCGGCAGGGCCAGGTTCCGCTGTGGAACCCCTACATCTACGCGGGGACCCCATTGGCGGCCTCACAGGAAGGCAGCACCTTCTATCCGCTCAATATCGTGCTCTGGTTGACTATGCCGCCGTCCCTGGCGATGGGATACTCGGTCCTGGTCCATCTCGCCCTGACCGGGGTGGCCATGTTCACGTTCCTCAGGTCTCTCCCCCTCCATCCGGCGGCTGCCCTTCTCGGTGGCCTGACCCTTCAGTTCGGTGGTTTTGCCATGTCGCACCTTGGGCACCTGGTGATCCTGAGGGCGCTCCCCTGGATCGGGTTCGGGCTCTGCTGCTACAACCGTTGGGCTGATTCAAGGTGCAGATGCTTTCTTGCAGGTATTGCTGCATCCGTCGGGATGCTATGGCTGAGCGGCCACCCGCAGACCATACTGTACAGCACGTTGTTGGTTGGCACGTACTTTGCGTTCGGCCGCCGCGTAGGGCCGCGGGTCGTGCTGCCCGGCCTTGGCGCTGCCGCGCTGGGCGTGGCGCTGAGCGCCATCCAGGTTTTGCCGGGGCTTTCCATGTGGTTGAGTCGCGAGTACTGTACGCTCAATGAATGTGGCCCTGAGGCCCATGGCCTACTGTCGCTTCATCCGGCGTACCTGCTCACACTGCTGTTCCCGAGCATACGTCAGGGTACCTATGCCGAAATGGTTGGCTACGTAGGCGTCGCGGCGCTTCTACTGGCCGGTGCTAGCCTTCTGTACAGGGAAGAGCCCCAGCGGGCCAGAACCCGAGGTTTTTTCGCTCTGTGGGCTGTTGTGGCCCTGTTTCTAAGCCTCGGCCGCTTCGTGCCTTTCCTGTCGGCCTGGCTGGCCCTTGTCCCGATCTATGGGGACTTGAGCAGGGTTCCGTCCAGACATCTACTTGAATTCGGCTGCAGCATGGCGGTGCTGGCTGCACTCGGTCTGGATGGCCTGATTCAGGGTCGCTCGCTCGCAAAGCCGGGGCGCACCGCCCTTGCTGCCCTGTTCGTGGTCCTGGCTATTCTTGTGGCGTTGGCTGTCCTCTCTCCCTACTCGCAGGACGTCCCGCCCCTGCACTGGGACTGGGCCTCGTTTCGCATGACCTGGCAGCCAATGCTTCTCTCCCTGGTGACTGTCGTCCTGCTGCTGGCGATGCGGCGATTCAGAAGCAGGCGTCAGGCTTCGACCATGCTCCTGGCACTTCTCGGGCTGGCTCTTGCTGATCTGGTCTCCTTCGGCGCTCCCATCTATGCCGGCGATCTGACGACGCGCCGATTCTATGAGACGACTCCCGCGCCCGTCAGGGCGATCCGTGAGGCGCGGGCGGGAGGTCCTTTTCGTGTCGTCTCTCTTGAGGCGATGGGGGACCGAAACAAGGCGCTGCTAGCGCCCAACTACAGCGTGGTCTTTGGGATCGAGAGCCTCATCGGTTCGGAGTCTCTTATGTTGCGGCGGTACTATGACCTCTTTCGTGGAGCGCTCCCGAGCACCGGTTACGTCGAGTTTCTGCAGGTGCAAGAGCCATACTTCCGCGCTTTAGCGGACTATTTGGGCGTTGCCTATCTGCTGGCTCGGCCGGACAGCGGGAGCGCTCTGGCGCAGCACTATGTGCCAGTCAGTGTTGACGACGAAGTGGTGGTCTACCGTAACCCCGGTGCCCGCCCGAGACTGTACATGGCCCCGGTGATGAAGCCTGACCAGTCCCAACGCTTCGGTGACTCGCTCGTGATGGTTGGCTATGCTGTGGAAAGCAGCCGTGAAACGCCGGACCACCGACTTGTCACCTGGTGGCGTTGTGATCGTCCGATGGCGGCGGATTACACGCTCTTTGTGCACTACCTTGACTCGGTGGGCCGGACATTGGCGCAGGATGACCATCGGCTGGGAAAGATGGCGCCTGCCGTGGAGGGGGCGACGAGCAGTTGGGCCTGCCCGGGCTATTTCAGCGACGAGTCCCGCGTTCCACCGGAAGCATGGGAAGGCGACAGCCTGCTGGTTCGCCTCGGCCTGTGGGTCCCTGAGACGGGCGAGAGGTTGGTCCCGTCCGGGGGCTTGCCCGTTGACCAGTACGGCAGCACACGGCTCCAGTTCGTCGGCGCAAGGCTGGGTGGCGGGGAAGTGGCTGAACAAGGCGGAGAAAGGAAGAGCCAGGCGGGACCCGCGTTCGGGTCGCGCGCGGTTCAGGTCATCCGGTACACAGGCGGCCAGATTCAGGCTGTGGTAGAGGGGGAGCAGGATGGCATCCTGGTGCATAGCACTCTATATGTGCCGGGCTGGCGGGTGACGGTTGACGGAAAGACGGTTCCCCTGTTGCAGGTAGATGGCTTCTTGCAGGGCGCACTTGTGCCGGAGGGGCGGCATGTCGTCCAGTTCTGGTATCAACCGGCTACCTTTGGCCTGGGGGCTGGCACTACACTCGCCTCGCTGGCCGTTGTCATAGCGCTGTTACTCTGGCCGAAATGGAAGCGCCGGAAGACGGATCATCCGGCCGACCGGGCGCTGAGTCCCTGGCAGGAGGCTGCTGATGGCTGAGCGAACCTCTGGCGAGCCATGCGGTGGCGAGCGCCTCTGGACGTCTCTTGCTGTCGCATTGACGGCCTGGACCCTGGTGGCAGTGGCGCTGGCGCAGGTGGGCTTTTTCCGCCTTCCGGCACTGCTGTTGGCCGGCGCGGTCGCGGCTGGGCTCGGTGTGACCTTCCTATGGCGTTCGCGACCGGATACGGCGCCGACCTCGCGGCGCGAGACGCTATTCCTCTTCCTGATCGCGATTGCGGGGCTGCTTCTCTTCGGGTGGCCGGCCGAGCATTTCCCTCTCTTGGGCGATTCGGCCATCTATCCCAACACCGCTGCCAGGCTGGTCGGTACCGGTGGGCTGTCCTACCACTACAGCCCGCTGGACGGGCTCACCCCCGCTCAAAAGCAGTTGTTCTACGTCCCCGCCGACCGGCAACTGGCCTGGATTCAGTTCAGGTCGTACAGGGGGGTGCTTTTTGGGGCGTACTACATGACCGATGTAGCCGATAACGTGGCGCTCTCCTCGCGCCCACCAGCCGCCATCGTCTGGATGGGCCTGTTCGACATGCTCTTTGGCCCGCGCGGTATGTTCTATGCGACGCCCTTGTTTGGCGTGCTCAGCCTGTTCGCTGTCTACTTCCTTGGCAAGAGGTTATATGGCCCGGCAGCCGGCGCGCTGGCCACGCTCTGGCTGTGCGTCAGCTTCCCTCAGATCCATTTCTCTCGCACACCTTATGCGGAAGTCCCCGGGCAGTTCTTTCTGCTGGCTGCTACGTATGGTCTGGTCTGCTACGTGCAGTGGCGGCGGATCGGTCACTTGCTCTTGGGGGTCGCCGCGCTTACGGCTGCTTTTGCGACGCGCATAGATGCCATCCTGGTGCTGCCTGCCCTCTTCTTCTTTGCCCTGATACTGGCACATCGCCGCGATGGCAGAGGCCTGGCGGCAGCTCTTGGGAGTCTGGCCGGGGGGATTGCGTACAGCGCGTGGACTGTCAACCGGCCTTACGTTGGTGCGAACGCTGAGATGTTCCTGGCCGGCGTGCGGCGACTGCTCCAACAGCCAGGGGTCGGACTGCTGCTGGCACTGGGGCTGGTGGCGGTGGTTGTCTTGGGCTTGGTGGTTGCTCTTGTGCCATTCCGGTTACCGTCGGGGATCGTTCGCTGTTTTCGGATGCTCATCGCCGCGTGTATCCTCATGGGAGTGGGCTACGCGCTCCACATCCGGCCGCTGATTCCCGAGTATGAGCTGGCAGGTGGGCAGTTGGTGCCCAGCCACAATGAGGAAGTGATGGCCATGGCTGCCCAGTATATCGGCCCGTTGGTGTTCTGGCTTGCGGCCTGTGGGCTGGTAGTTGCCGTATGGAAGTACAGGCTGTTCTCAGAGCAGATGTTCTTCATCGTGCTTACCGCCAGCCAGGCAGCTCTGTTCTTCTCGCAGTATATGGTGGACTTCGTGTATCCGGTGGCCTTGCGCCGTATCGTGCCCGAGGTGATCCCGGGCTTGTTCCTGTTTGCTGCCCTGGCCTTGAGTCGTCTGGCACGGCTTCAGCGGTGGCGCCTGGCCGCAGCCGCCCTGGCCGGCATTGTGGTCGCGTCGCTCGTGACCGTCTCTGGCCGGTACTGGTTTTATCAGGAGGGTCGAGGGACGTGGAGGTTCCTGAACGGCCTTGAGCAATGGCTGCCCTCATCCGCCATGATTCTGTTTGAACCTGAGCAGGATGGATCGGTGGCCGGCTGGTTTGCCGCGCCGTTGTGGTCTTTTTTCGACCGTCCGGCATTGCTGCTCAATCGTGGGGAACCGGACGCCGAGGCGCTGCATGAGGTTCTATGCTCCTGGCACAATGGAGGCAGGGAGGTCTACGTTGTTGCCCAACGGCCGCTGGAGGAGTGGTGGCCGGGCGACTTTCCGGGTCGTCAGGTGGACCTGCTGACCTGGCGATCGGGCATCATCGGCCAGGCACGCCTGTTTCCGCCGTACATCTGGGATTTTGAGTTTCAGTTTCCCATCTACCGGTGGGACGGCTCGCTACCTGAGGCAGGCTGCTGACCTATGCGCATCGCCCTCACCGTCCACAAATACCCGCCCGAAAGCCTGGGCGGCACCGAGATCTACACCTGGAGCCTGGCACGGGCACTGGCAGGGGCCGGGCATCAGGTGCACGTCTTCTATCCGTTGCTCGT
>FWPV01007871.1_pt1 | contig 19021 bp, 18 predicted proteins | sample 2228371 | NCBI WGS metagenome assembly FWPV01 (sample SAMEA103939776, study PRJEB20133) | metagenome
TCACCGCCGACCAGGATGTTGCGGTAAGGAAGATAATCAAACGGCTCAGCCGGTGTGACGGGTGGATTCGGCTCCGTCGTCCGGACGGCAAACTGACCGACCGGTGGTACAAGACCGCCATTCACTGCAGGGGAAGACCGAGCAGGCGTTCACGCTCATCGTCCTGCGCTGGCGGTTACTTGAGACACTGAGGGCAAAGCGGTGCGGCACGGACGCTGGCTGGTCTTGCGAGTATGCGAGAGCCATTTCGAATTGTTCCGGGATGCACGCCAGCGGCTGACAGTGCTGGCGGTGCCTGGGTGGGCCCAACCGACAGCTTGGGGTAAGAACCCGGAAGGGCAGCTTCACCTGAGACCATCCGGGCCATCGGTCTTCTGCGCCGACGTCCTCCGGCGACCGACCCTACCGTTGCGGACACACTCAAGCATCAGCAAAATGACACCTGACCTGCCAATCGTGCGGCCGTCAGCACGATTCTGTCAATCCCATGACTCAATTTCGGAACTAGCGAGAACGCCGTCGGTGGCCGGACCAAGCGAACATCAGGTCTGGCTCGTGCTCACTCCAACCAGACCTCGACGTGTTCGTCTTTGTCTTCGTCGTGGACGTCAACTATCTTGCCGCTGATGCCCTTTTCCAGCGCCTCGGTTACGACTCGCATGTCAATCTCCTGCTCTTCGATTTTGGCCTTGGCCGAGGCCGGCATCATGTGCATGCCCCATTTCACGAGTCCGATGGGCAGAGTGATGTTCACGTTGGGCCGGGCCGAGCCGGCTTTGTAGACCCGGACTTTAAGGAATCGGTTGGCACGGCCGCCGGATTCGCTCTGGTTCAGCGCATCAAGCAACCGCGCCGCGTCGTCCGCGGTTATCCGTTTTTCTTCAAGCATCTTCAGGATTCGGTTCCGTTCATCGTTCACTTTGTCCTCCGTATCTGTATGACCGCGCTCTCCACGTCAATGCGTCCAGACTCAAGGTCGCTGATGACCTGGGACGCAGTTCTTCGTCTTCTGGCCTGACGCCGCACCCGTCGGACGATGATGTACACGCCCAAGGCGACAATCAGCAGAGGCCAGTCCCGGCGGAACACCATGTACGGGACGTGCAAGGCCGAGAGCCATATCCACAGGCCGACCACGACCAGTATCCCGCCCCACCATAGCAGTCGTCTCATCCCCGCCTCCTGCGCCGAATCGCCCAAGAGATGCCTTCTCCGACCGTGAGCAGCCCGATGATGATGATAATCACCGGCCAGTCCCGGCGGAAGATGATTCCCGAGGTGATAACCCCGAGATTTGCGAGCCATATCCAAGTACCGATGGCTATGGTGACCAGACCCCAGATGATTGTTCGAACCATTAGTCCTCCCTTGTGTTGCGAACCGTTATCTCACCGCCGCACGTGCGCACGACAAGGCAGCGACTGCCTGCGCCGAGCTTGACGCTGACGCGGTTGCCACGCTGCTCCAGTATTTCGTGAGGTACGTCAAACTGCAGCTTCAACTCGCCGTCCTCATCTGCATCTGCATCAACCACAATGTCGGCATCCGGCCGCAGTGAGACTTCGATGTCGCCGGTCTTGGTTGCCAGCAGGCCCTCAATCTGCCCGTCAGCTACCACCGCGATATCGCCTGACCGGCTCTCGACTTTCAACTCGCCGGCCACGCCATCTAGGTCAACGTCGCCCGAAACCGTGACAATCTTGGCCGTACCGTGATGCCCGGCAATGACGACCTCGCCGGAGACAGTCTTGACTCGGATGCTGCCATCCACGCGCTGGAGTCCAAAGTCGCCGGAGACGGTCGTCACTTCAACGTCACACCGCTCCGGCACCTGGGCCGAGACGTCGCCCGAGACCGGACGGAAGTCAACCGAGTCACCTTTCTCCTTCACGTGCGCCACACCGCCCGTGTACTCAATGTTGACCGTGTCCGTGGCTGTGCCGGCGACCTCGACGTCGCCAGAGACGCTGCGCAAAAGCACCGACTTCTTGTTGGTGAAACTGACCATGCGTCTTTCTCCGGACTCGAAGCCGGACTGGACCGCTTTGCCGACGGCACGCGCCACAAGGTCCGGAATCCGGTCCAACTCCTTCAAGGCATGGCGGCGCCGGAAGTATGAATCGGCCGGGGGTGCTGAGGCACCGAAATCGAAACCGTGCCGCCTAGTCCCGAGCGCTTCAATCAGCCGGGCTGCCTGTTCGGCGTTGATTCTGCCATCTTCAAGCAGCTTCAGAATCCTTGCTCTTTCATCGTTCATCATACAGCTCCTCGCACCTTATTGCTCACCGCGCAGCAGCTTCTCGGCCTGCTCAGCCGTGACCTCGCCGCGCTCGAGCATCTCGATTACTTCGCTCCGGTCCACGTGTGCCGCTTGCTCGGCGAATCCGAGAGCGGCCAGCACGTCGTTGAGTCGGGACCGGACTGTTGGATAGGAAATTCCCAGCTCTTTTTCCACATCTCTGATTACGCCCCGGTTCTTGATGAAAACCACGAGGAACTGGTAAAGGTCTTCGGGCAGACGACACAAATCAGGAACCGGGAAACGTCCTCGGACCGCTGTGCCGCATGAATCGCAGGTCAGTTCTGACACGGTCATACCCGACTCGCAGACAGGACACCTCGAAACTAGACTTCGCTTAGGCATGTCGCTGCTCCCAGCCTAGTTGACCGGTGCTGCGACCGAAGCGGCGGCCAGGTCGCGGACCGCTCTGACATAGACCGTGTCGGTTACGAATCTCGGCATCTCTGCACTAACAACTACCTCTGCCAATAGGCCCCTACCGCTGGCATCGGGCTCGGCGGTCCGAGCCGCGCGGCCAATGGCTCCAGCGAGCACAGCGGCAACTGCAGCAGACGCAATCAGCCAGCTAGCTACTTTCAGCATTCTCTCTCCTAAGATTTGACCTAACGCACGACAACTCTCATTCATCATGAAACATACTTTTATTGACGAAGATACAGTTCTAACATTGATTTCATTAATCTTCTGATTCATTATATTCATCATAGCTGTTAGACACACGAAGTCAAGAATAGGTTGCTCGATATTCAATAAAATCAACACGAATATCAATAATCTTAATCTTTAGAGTCTAGCATCTTGCAACTGAATACATATTCAAGACTTATGCTCTTATAATGCTGCATCAATGATTGCAAGTTGCGCCGCATTCTCAACTCTGACCCTGTCGAGACTTCAACTGGCAATTGGCCGAGGTCTGGCGCCCGAAGCGGCAGACTGGGGTGTGAACTGCAGGGTCTTCCCTTCTCCCGGGTTGTTTGACAGTTGGTCGTACCTAGCTTATCCTAGTTCAGGCAAATGCACTTTCAGGCGGTCCTGGCTCTGACTGTTGCCGGCGCTCTTCGAATCGTGCCGGCCGCACCAATGGTGTTGGGCCGGTGTCCGCTTGACCGCGTGGTCAAGATGGTCAGCGGCCACTTTGTCTCAAGGGAGACTCCAAGCCTGCTCGTGGTGCAGGACATTGGACGAGCTGAGCTATCACGCGTATCTCGTCCGGCACGCGTTAGTGTCAGCCTGACGCGCCTGGGCGTCATCCACCACGAGGCCGAAGGGTTTTACTTGGTGTGGGTTAGCGAACCTATTGCCAATCCTGGCTCTGCCGAACTCGGGCTCTCCGGCACGGCGTGGACAGCAGGCGACTTTGACGACGACGGGCTCGACGAGTTGCTGCTTCTTGGTAGCGGAGAGTGCCGATTACTCAATTTCGAAGGTGGTGAGGTCACTGATGAGACGCTGGTCTTCCCTAGCCGGGCGGTTGTTTCGGCTGCTGTCTGTGATGTGAATGATGATGGCGCCAAGGATGTCGTCACGATCGAAGTGCCGTACCCGGCAGAAGGTAGCTCAACCTACCTGATTCAGGTGTACCAGCGAGCTGGCCCCGGTCTGGCCCCCCGGCATCCTTACAGCATCGGGTTCAACTGGGGCACAGCTACGCGTGTTGCATTGCTCGGCTCAGCCCGGCTTGAGGATTACCCGGGAGTTCTGCCGGTCCTCGTCGGAGTCCGTGCCGAACTAAGACCGAGCACTTACGCTATTCTGTACGAGCCGAGGCCCGACTCCCTGATACTGACCACGAACCCGTTTCCTTGGCAGGAGTGGTTCTCGAAGACCCAAACTCTGCCTGCGGGCGAGCTAACTATCTTCAATGTTGAAGATACCCTTGTGGGCTACGGCTATTTTGTCCCCGGCTCCAGGCCGTCCGGTCCGCCAATGAGTTTCGCCGCGCTTCAGGACGGTGAATGGCGCCTGCTTGCCCTCACCAATTCGGCAGCACGCCTCACCGGCTTGGTCAGTCGCTTCCGCTGTGCTACCACCGACGGTTGGCTCGAACTGCGCGACAACCTCTTCTACTTCTACGCCGGCGACATCTTCCGCTGGCGTTAGCCCTGCCTGCCTTGACACTAGACTCCTAGGGTCTATAATATCAACGCATGACCGACGAAGAGTTCTTCGAGACACTCATGGCGGAGTGCATCAAGAGGAACGCATCCGACCTGCACCTCACTGTTGGCCGTCCGCCAACCCTTCGCATTGACGGGTTCCTACATCCGGTCGAAGGGTGCCCGGTTCTCACCCCAGAAATGACCGAGAGTTTCAAGAACATCGCTACCAAGGACTTGCGTCACCTGCGGGCACAGATTGATAACGGTGGTGGGGGCGACTTCGCTTTGAGTTTCAAGAACATGGCCCGATTCCGAGTCGCGGTGTACAAGCAAAAAGGCTACTTCGGCATGGCATTGCGGCTTATCCCGCGGCGCATCCTTAGCTTCGATGAGCTGTTTGTGTCCCAGCATTTCGCTCCCCGTATGAAAGCCCTTCTCGACCGGCCCCACGGACTCATCCTTGTCACCGGCCCGACCGGCCAAGGGAAGACCACGACTCAAGCGACGTTCGTTGACTACATTCTTGAAAGCCCGCGGCACGTGCTCACCATCGAGGACCCAATCGAGTTTGTCCACGATCACAAGAACGGCCTTGTCACGCAGCGTGAGGTCGGAGTTGACGTGTCATCATTCCGCGAGGCCATCATGAAGGGCCTGCGTTCCAACCCGAATGTCATCCTCGTTGCCGAAATCCGCGACCTGGCCACGGCCGAAGCAACGATCTGGGCCGCTGAATCAGGCCACTTGGTCATCGGTACGCTCCACACGACCAATGCACCGGAGACGATTACCCGGTTCATAGATATCTTCCCCCCAGAAATCCGCGACCAAATCCGGATTCAGTTCTCAATCTCGCTACTGTGCGTCATCGCCCAACGTCTGCTCATCCGCGCCGGAGGCAAGGGCCGGGTTGGCTGCTATGAGATAATGGTGGCGACGCCGGCAGTTCGTAATCTCATCCGGGAGCGTAAGATAGAACACTTGCCGTCGGCGATTCAGACCGGCACGGCCGAAGGGAGCATATCCTTCGACGCCTATCTTGCCGAGCTCTACCGGGCCGGTAAGGTAACCTATGAGACCGCCATCGCCTCTGCCTTTGACCCGAAGGGGTTCCGCGAACTCGTTGAGTTTGGCAGTCGGACAACCCTGAAGCGATAGTCGGTCACACCGCCGAGTCTCTGTTTCTTAGCCTGCCACAATAGGTTAGCCGTTCGCTCAAACAAACGCGGCCGGACGGTCGCATTGGTCCGACTCTGCTACGACCCTTGCATCGAAGCTGTAACGCAGGCTCAATCAATGAGTTGGACTCGGCTAAAGCGAGAACCGGCTCCGGCACAGGCCGTGCAATTCCCTATTTACCATTGATATGCATCCCTTGCCGTGTGCAAGCTAGGTCCCTCTGGAATCGCGGCTCGCGACCAGAGCTTTTCTGGCATTGAGGGGCGCGTACCTCTTAAGTACGCTGCATGAAGGCAGGGGGTGGACGGAACCCTCAGGTTTGACTCCCCCGGCGGCCTGAGGGTTCCCTGTTGTCACTAACTGTGCTCGACCCGGAGCAACTCTAAGCAACTGCGCGATGCGTCCGCCCGACTTCCCTCTCCCTTGCGGGAGAGGCGAATGATGTGGATGAGATGCTAGGTGACCTCGCGACGCGTCCGTCTGATAGCAATCACGCAATGAGTTCCGGCTGGCTCCCATTCGATGTCCGGCAAGGAGCGAAGCGGCTCAGTTGAAACATACCTGACCAGTTCACCGCGCCCACACCACAGCCCGTGGTAGTCCGGCTGTGAGTCGAACCATGATGCGACGACCATCATCTCGCTCCCAATAAGACAGCACGACAGCCCTTTGTCGGCGCGCAGACCGCGCAGTGCCGCGGTTACGGTTTCGACTGGCTCCTCCCGATCTAATCGGGCAAGGATGTGCAAAAAGAGCCTTTCGCTCGGACTGTCAGAATCGGGAATGCGAGTCTGAGTATCAAGTTCGTCGGGTCGAACCACCTCACCATGATGGCAGAATGCCCAGTTCTGTCTTGCCTCACGCCGGGCGAATGGCTGTGTTTCCCGGGCTGAGATTCCGGGCCGGTTATCCGGTACAAGCACCATCATGTCTGTGCGCCGCTCACCAAGCTGGTGGAAGTCAAGGTCCTGGTAACAGGGAATTGCTGAACGTGTGAACTCAAGCCGGTTGCCATAGCAGTAGGCGATGCCCCAGCCGCCGAGCTCAGTTTCGGGACGGATGGCAGCAAGAACGGCGGCGACCAAATGGTTCATCCGAAAACGGCCGGCCGCAGCAACAAACATCGGTTCTAGATACCCAGTTTGACACCCGCGCCGGTCGGCCACAGACTGAAGGTCATCTGGCGGTCAAACTCGTACATCTGAGCCGATACATAGGCGTGAGCCATTGAGAAGACCACGGTCGCACCGGTCCACCAGAGGAACGTGGTGCGTCGGTCACGGAACCGCGTGTACTCCTCTTGGTTACCCGCCTCCAAGGCCTCCTGGGCGCGAAGATGTTCCCGGACAGTGAGAAAACTAAGGGTCACTTCCACCGGGGCGATGAGCGCCGCCTGCCACCAACGGCGGGTGTAGAGCTGACCTCCGCCCGGAACCAGCAGCGATAGCAGCACGGCCGTGCCCGCGGACTTGGCTGGCGTGTGTCGAGCCGAGTCCTTGGGTGCCTCGATGGCCACCGGACGCGCACTCGTGCTGTCCGGCCCGGGCTGAGCTGGCGCGGCGGTCCCCAACGCCAGCAGAATGGCGACCCGGCCGAGCAGGCAGCGGTCGCGTTTCATTGGTTCAGCAGAACAATTTCCACTCGCCGATTGGACGCCCGGCCGGCCGCGGTCGTGTTCGGCCCAACCGGCCTTCGATCGGCGAAGCTCAGCACGGTAACCCGGTTCGGCGCTATGCCCCAAGCGATGAGTGCCCTTGCCACCGCACCGGCCCGCGCCGCCGCGTACTCCCAGTTGCTCGGGTAGTGGTCACGCAACTTTGCCGGAACCGACCCGTTGTCGGTGTGTCCGATGACCTGAACTGATCCGGCTCCGGCCGCAAGCGACGGAATCAGCGCCTTGAGTGCGGACTCGGCAGTCGGCACAAGCTGAAAACTCTCGGCTCCTCCGAACAACTGGTCAAAGGTGAGAGAAACTCTAAGCCCGGTATCAACCCTGGTTTCCATCGTTCTTAGACTGTCGAGCAGTTCCTGCACCTGGTTCGTCCACATGACTATCTCCTGTTGCTGCCGGTTGACGCGGTCTGCCCTTGGCACATACGCTAGGTTGAAAAACAGCAGAAAGATAACCGCCAGCACCAGCAGGAGTACCCAACTCAGTCCGGACAGCAGGTTCTTCACTGTGCTTCCGGCGGACGGGCGTGCAACAGTTTGCCCGACATCCTCATCATCACCAGCCTTCGAGCTGACGCCGCAGGCGCTTGAGTCTGTCGGTGAGCTCTGCGCGACGCCGGCGTTCGTTTTCGACCACCTCGGGCTTTGCCCGAGCAGCGAAGTCGGGATTCGAGAACTTGGCGTCAATGCCGGTGACCAGCTTATCGAGTTTGGCAATCTCAGCCCGGATGCGGTCGAGTTCTTTGTCAATGTCAACCACCCCTGTTAGTGGCACGTACGCCTCCAGCCCGGGGAGAACCGCGACCGACGACCGGGCCGGTCGCTGCGAGCCGAATTGGAACCCGGTAATCGAAGCAAGCTCGGCGGCGAGGCGGTCGTTGGTCTGAAGAAACCGGGCGAGCTTCTCGTCCTGGGTGTTCACGACGCAGTCCAAGACCGCCTTGGCCGGCACTCCCATTTCGGCCCGGATGTTTCTGATAGCACTGATTAGCCCGCGCAAGGTCTCGACATGCTCAACCTCGGTCGCATCGAGCGGAAGCTTCTCCGGCCAAGTCGAGAACATGATGGACGATACCGAAAGGTCGAGGGGCCGAGTGCTCGGTCCCTGGGTCTTTGAGGCCTCGGTGCCTTGAATCCTGCCGAAGCCCAGCCGATGCCACAGTTCCTCGGTGATGAACGGCATGAACGGGTGGAGCAGTTGCAGAGTGCCGCGCAGCACGTGATGCAGCGTCTGGCGGCAGGCGTCGTCGCCAGCCTTCAGCCGCTGCTTGGCAAACTCGAGGTACCAGTCGCACAGCTCGTGCCAGAAGAACTCGTACAGTCGGGCGGCGACCGCGGAGTAGGCGCATGCCTCAAGGCCGCGCGTCACCGCATCAACCGTCTCGTTGTACTTACTAATAATCCAGGCGTCCACCGGCTGCTGGCCGGCTTCAGGTTTGAGGCTTGAGGCTTGCTGCTCCGTCAGGTACGGTGCGACCAGCCGGCACGCGTTCCAGACCTTGTTCGTGAAGTTGCGGCCGAACTCGAACCGCTTCTCGCTCAGTCGGTAGCTCTGCGACTGGCTTTCAAGATAGGCGAGCGTGAACCGCACTGCGTCGGTGCCGTATTTCTGGAACATGTCAACCGGGTCAATTCCCACCCCTTTGGAGCGGCTCATCCGCTCGCCGCTCTCGACCAAGATGAACGAGTGAAAGTAGACCCGGGAAAACGGGATGTCGCCCATGAACCTAAGGCTTGAGAATATCATCCGTGCGACCCAGAGGAAAATGATGTCCGGCGCGGTTGAGAGAAAGTCGGTCGGGTAGAACTTCGCGAGCTCAGCGGTCTTCTCGGGCCAGCCCATGGTCGAGAACGGCCAGAGCGCCGACGAGAACCAAGTGTCGAGGATGTCTTCGTCCTGACGAATCCTCCGGCTCTGGCATTTCCGGCACTCGGTCGGGTCGGTCCGTTCGACCATCACCGCGCCGCACTCATCACAGTAGAAGACCGGTATCCGGTGTCCCCACCAGAGCTGGCGGGAGATACACCAGTCCCGGATGTTGTACATCCAATCTAGGTAGACCTTGGTCCAACGTTCGGGGATGAACTGAATCCGGCCCGACTCCACGACCTCAATTGCCGGCTTCACCAGCTCCGCCATCCGGACAAACCACTGCTCAGATACCAGCGGCTCGACCATCGTGCCGCAACGCTCGCAGATACTTGCGCTCAGCGTGTATGGTTCGATTTTTTCAATCAGGCCTTGGGCCTCAAGGTCCGCCACAACCCGCTTGCGGCACTCCTCGCGTGAAAGGCCCTGATACTGCTTCGGGACTTTGTCGGTCATCCGGGCGTCTTCGTTGATGACGGTGATGAGCTCAAGGTTGTGCTTTCTGGCCATCTCGAAGTCCGCGGCATCGTGAGCCGGCGTCACTTTGACTGCGCCGGTCCCAAAGTCAGAAATCACGAGTTCGTCGGCGATGATGGGAATCTGTCGGCCGACCAGCGGCAGCACAAGCTTCCGACCGACAAGGTTCCGGTACCGCTCGTCGTGCGGATTGACTGCCACCGCAGTGTCGCCGAGCATCGTCTCCGGTCGTGTCGTAGCAACGACGACATATCCCTCGTCTACGAGCGGATACCTGATGTACCACCAATGGCTGTGCTGGTCCTGGTGCTTCACCTCAAGGTCCGACACCGCGGTATGGCAGCGCGGACACCAGTTAACGATCCGCTTGCCCCGGTAGATGAGCCCGTCCTCGTGGTAACGAACGAACGCCTCGCGCACCGCCCGCGAGCAGATTTCGTCCATTGTGAACCGAGTGCGGGTCCAGTCGCAGGCACAGCCCAGCAGCTTGAGCTGTTCGATGATGCGCGTGCCGTATCTTTCCTTCCACGCCCAGGCACGAACCAGGAACTTCTCGCGGCCAAGCTTGAACCGGTCGGTGCCTTCGGCGGCAAGTGCCCGGTCAATGTGGGTGTGGGTACCGATGGACGCGTGGTCGGTACCGGGCAACCAGAGCGTCTCGTAACCCTGCAGCTTCTTGAACCTTATCTGAGCGTCCTGCAGGCTGTTGTTGAGCGCGTGCCCGACATGGAGCGAACCGGTGATGTTCGGCGGCGGAATGACGATGGAGAACTTCGGCTTTTTCGAATGCGGGTCGGCAGTAAAGAAGCCATTCTGCTCCCAGAACTGGTACCACTTCGTCTCGACCGGCTTAGGGTCGTAGCGCGCCGGGAACTCGACCATCCGGTCTTGAGATTCGTGCTGGCTGGCTGACATGTCGGCCAATTATATGAGCATCGCCCGGACTGTCAAAGAATCAGTTGGCCGGGCGTCGCGCCGCACTGGTCAGCGGGCTCTTCGCGCCGCGGCTGCGAGCAGCCGCTCATCGCGTTCCTGGGCCCGGCGCTTCAGGTCATCGCGCCGGTCAACAAGCTTTTTGCCGCGACAGATACCGAGCTCGACCTTGGCCCAACCCCGCTGGCTGAAATAGAGCTTGAGCGGAATCAGAGTGTAGCCGCGCAGCGTCACGCGGCCAAACAGCCGCCTGATTTCATCGCGATGCAACAACAGCCGGCGACGGCGGCCCGGCTCAGTGTTGAAGATGTTGCCGTGCGAGTACGGCGCAATCGTCACGCCGTGAAGGTAGACCTGACCCTGCTCCACCGTCGCATACCCCTCGTCGAGCGATACGTTTCCGGCTCGGATCGACTTGACCTCGGTTCCAGTCAGCTCGATGCCGGCTTCAAGTCGCTCCAAGACCGTGTAGTCACGTAGTGCTTTGCGGTTGGTTGCGACCGGCTTCACCCGGCCATTATACGACCGGACCGTCAACCGGTCAACGAAACCAAGCTGCACCCTGCCCGGTTTGACATCGGTCGCAACCGGCATATGATTGCGGGCATGGCTTCAGATCAAGGCGTGGCGGCGCTCTTGCTCACAGTTGCTGTCGCGCAGGCGGCCACAGTCAGCGGGTTCGTGCGCGATGCCCGAGACGGCGAGCCGCTCTCCTATGTATCGGTCTATCTCAAGGACCGGAGCGCCGGCACCGCCACGGACAAAACCGGCTACTACATCCTGGGCGGACTGGACGAGGGCGAGCACACCATCGTCTTCTCGATTGTCGGTTACAAGGAATTGGAACGGCTCGTCATGCTCAAGTCCGACCGGCCGGCCCGCCTGGATGTGCGTCTGTCGGTCGCGGCGATTCCGGTTCCGGGCGTGGTCTCCTCGGCCGCGCGCGAGCGGTTCAGGCGCGAAGTGGACATCGGCGTGAAGCGGCTGGACGTCCGGGAACTGAAGATTGCGCCCGGTTTTATCGAGCAGGACCTGTTCCGGTCCCTGCAGGCACTGCCCGGCGTCGTCGCGGTCAGCGACCTAGCAAGCGCCCTGTACGTGCGTGGCGGTTCGCCGGACCAGAACCTCGTGCTCTTGGACGACGTGCCCATCTACAATCCGTATCATCTGGGCGGTCTCTTTTCGACGTTCAACATGGACGCTCTCTCCGGCGCCGAGCTGAAAGCCGGCACGTTTCCGGCCGAGTACGGCAACGCGGTTTCATCGGTGCTTGATGTCGAAACCCGGCAGGGCAACAGCGAGCATTATGCGGGCAAGTGGGACTTGGGCCTGCTGACCTCGAAGCTGACCTTTGAGGGGCCGCTGCCCAGAGGCTCATTCCTCGTCTCTGGCCGACGCACCTACATTGACGCCATCACGTGGGTAATCAGCAAGGCGGCGCGTTACCCCGATGCCTACCTGCCCTACTACTTCTACGACCTTCAGGCCAAGGTCAACCTCGACCTGTCCGAGCTGGACCGCATCACCCTAAGCGGCTACTCCGGTGACGATATCATTCACTTCGGCGACTCGACCGGCAGCTTCGACTTCCGCTGGGGCAACTACACCCTCGCGCTCAAAGAGCGCCACTCGTTCTCGCCCCGGGTCCTGCTCACCTCGATTCTCACCCACGGCCGCAACCGAGTCGGCTTCTCGGCCCGCGAGTTCTTCGCCGCGGAGACGAGCCACAGTAGCCTGCGCATGACCATCTACGACTACGGTCTGAAGGAGGACCTGACGTACTTCGCCGACTCAAATCACACCATCCGGGCCGGATTCGAGGCCAAGTACCTCGATATCACCAACCACCTTCAGGTTGACACCAGCGAGCTCTGGAACGCCAGCGCCGAAGCCGGTTATCTCGCGCTGCACATTGGCGACAAGTGGCGGCCGAATGAGCGCTGGGTCGCGAACTCTGGCGTCCGACTCGAGTACTTCTCAAGCGGCGGCCACGTCCGTCTGTCGCCGCGCCTCTCGGCCAAGTACTTCCTGCGCGAAGACCTCGCCCTCACTGCCGGTCTCGGCCGCTACTACCAGTACCTTTCCATTCCGTTTCCTCGCGACGAGCTGACGCTCAAACTGCCGACCGCACTCTTCCAGCAGTGGATTCCGGCGGACTCCCAGTATGCGCCGGTGTGGGCAAACCACGCCCTGGTCGGGGCCGAGAAGTGGCTTTCCGAAGGTACTCAGCTCACGCTCGAGGCCTACTTCAAGAACATGGGCAACCTGCTCGAAACACCGTCCGGACTGCCCGGCATCTTGGGCGAAAGCGAAAGCGACACGGTCCGGTTCAACACCGGCACCGGCTGGGCCTCAGGCCTGGAACTGCTCCTGCGCCGCAGAGGAAGCTGGTTCGGCTACGGCCTAACGTTCGCCCGCCGCACCTTCGATTCGACCAGCTTCTGCCCGGTCTTCGACGCCCGACACAACTTCAACCTCGCCTGGGCTGCCAGCCTCGGTAAAGGCTGGAGCCTGAACCTACAATGGGTCCTGCGCACCGGATTCCCCTACACCGGGCCAATCGGCCAGTATCAGTATGTCGAGCCTGAACCGGACCCGAACGACCCTTACGGCCAGCGCTACTGGTGGACGGTGCTGAGCGGCCGCCGTGGCAACTACCGCCTGCCGCCTTACCACCGGCTCGACATCGGCCTGGACAAGGTGTTCCGGATGTTCAAGATGAACTGCACGTTCTACGCGCAAGTCGTCAACGCTTATGCCGCCCGCAACGTCATGTGGTACAACTACACCTCAGACGAACACGGCCGGATTGTCCGGGAACCGTTCGTGCTGCTGCCGATACCGATGCCGAGCATCGGCATCAGGGGAGAGTTTTAGCCGATGCCGCACAGTCTGCCCATTACCCGACGTCGGTTGCTGAGCTTCGTGCACCGGTGTCTGCCGGTACTGGCGTTCGTGCTCGCCTGCGACCCGAGCTCCGAACAGTACGAACCTGAGCCTAACGTCTTCTGCCTGCTTCGTCCCGACCGCAACGTCGCCCGCGTGCTCTGCGGCCTGACCACAGGCTACCTTGACACCATCGCCGACCCCGCCCGATGGAACGGCGTCAGCGGCGCCGAAGTCCGCATCAGCCACGCCGGCCTGGACTACGTCTGCGCCGCGGTCGCCGACTCACTCGGGCTCTACACCTCTGAATCACTGCCGGTTCGGGCACAGGACACCTACGCGCTGTCAATCCGCTACCCGACCGGTGAGCAGGTGAACGGCTCGACAATCGTGCCCGATACGTTCAGCATCACAGCGATTGATATTGACACGTTCCGCCACGAGACCGAACCCGGTGTCTACTTTGTCGAGTACGACGTCACGTTCCGCTGGACTCGGGCCATCGGGGTCGCCGATTATCTGGTTCAGGTTGACGCCTGGTACGTCGGACAAAACGACAGCATCTTGCTGCGCGACGGACCCTACGTCCCCTACGCCGGTGAAGCGTCGGCCTGGCTGCAGCGATTCGCCCTGAAGGACGATGGGACGGAGGACACTCTCTTCCTCAACCGCGCCCGACTGCTGGTCTGGGCCGCAGACCGGAACTATGCCGACTACGTCAAGTCCCGCGGACAGACCCTGACCGGCTCGCACGAGCGCTGGCACCTCAATGGCGGGGTCGGCGTCTTCGGCTCAGCCTGCATCGCCGAGACCACGCTCCGCTTTTCCGTGTCGCGTTGACACTCTAGTACACCGGTCTAGAATCTTGTCATGAACCACCGCTTCGCCCGTTCTGCCTCTTGGCCCGCCGCTCTTGGCTTGCGGAAAACCCGGGACTGTCCCGGATTGCGCCGCGTTCCTACGCGGCGGGGACTGTCCCAGGGGTTTCAAGCCAAAAGCCGCTCGCCTTCCGCCGTTTTGGCTCTTGGCTTTTGGCTTATCTTCTCCTGCGCCCCCCGTCCTGCTCGGACTACCGTCACCTTCTGGCACGCGATGGGCGGTGAGTCGCAGAAAACCCTGAAGGCGATGGTTGACAGCTTTGAACGAATCCATCCAACGATTCACATCGAACTAGTCGGCATGGGCAATTACGATGCGCTGTCGCAGAAACTGATGGGCGCGGTCGCGGCCAAGAACCCACCGACGATTGCCCAGCAGTACGAAAACTGGACCGCGCAGCTGCACCACAGCGGTGAGCTGGTCTTTCTCGACAGCTTCGTCCACGGACCGGACGGGCTGACTGACGACGACCTGGCCGACATCTACCCGGCCCTGCTCGAGAACAATTCTTGGGACGGCAAACTACTCACCCTGCCGTTCAACAAATCGGTGCCGGTCTACTACTACAACGTGCCGATGTTCGAGGCCGCCGGATACAAAGAGTTTCCGAAAACTTGGCCCGAGTTCCGACAGGCGGCGGCCAAGCTGACCCGGCGTGACGCCCAAGGGAACGTCGAGGTCTGGGGTGCGGCTGGCGGCACCGACATCTGGATATTCGGTTCGATGCTCTTCCAGAAAGGCGGCCGGTTTGTCAAGACTGAAGACGGCGCGCCCGAGTTCAACGGCCCAATCGGTGTTGTGGCGCTTCAGTTCCAGGTGGACATGGTCCTGAAAGACAAGACCCAGAACTCCGACGTCGGCCGAACACCAATGGACGACTTCCTCGTTGGCCGGATGGCGTGCCTGACCGGCAGCTCGACCTGGCGCGCGCCGGTGGTGGACAAGGAGACATTCCAGGTCGGAATGGCGCCGGTCCCAGTCTGGGACAAGCCAGCCGCGATTGTCTACGGCACCAACATCGGCATGTTCCGAAAGGCCAAGCCGGAACAGCAGGCTGCGGCATGGAAGTTCATCAAATGGTTCATCAGTCCCGAGCAACAAGTGCAGTGGTCACTCGGCACATGGTACGTGCCGATTCATCGCCGCTGCCTTGACGACCCACGCATTAGAGAGCGACTGAACAAAACGCCTGGCCTGGCCTCAGCTTACGGACAGATGGACTACGCCGTGTTCGAACCGCGTGGACTCAAGTGGCTGGCCGGCAGAAAGGCCTTAGTCGAGGAACTTGAGCAGGCAATGCTCGGCGCCAAGACGCCGAAACAGGCACTGGACGACGCGGCGGCACGGTACCAGGGGCAGACCCGATAGCCGCTACGCGACCAACTCAAAGGTCAAAGTGCAGACTGCAAACTCCAAAGTGCCCGACGCAGACTGCGACGACCCGGTCTCCGGCCGGCGCAGGCAACGCCGCTGCAGCCGCGTCAGCGGACCAGCAGAGCCTTCCGATACCGGCCGGACTGCGACTTCAGGAAGTAGACACCGGGCCGTGGGCTGCCGGCCGGCAACTGCCTGCCTGTGATGTCATACACTCCCGTCTGGTCAGGCACGGACAAAGCATGGCTCGGTGTCTGGCTACCGGTGGAACCAAGTTCCTCAACTCCGAGGATATAGACGTAAAGCTTGGGCCGGCGTACTGAGTCGAACAAACCCCAGTAGCGCTGAGTCGGCTCCCAGTCTTTCCACCACTGGTCAAACGCCTCAAAGCAAAAGTACCTCATCGTATCCCGCTGCCAGACCGACAACTGCTCGAAGAAACTGCACTGGTTGTCCTCATTGGCCCAGACCCGTTGCGGCGCGCTGTCGCTCCAAGTCGGCCAGCCAGCTTCCTTGACTAGCACCTCGATGCTGTCGCCGGCCGCGGCCGCTATCCGGTCGTAAGTCCGGATTACCCAAGCGACACCTGAATCCGGGTCTGTGATGCCATTGTCGGTCGGGTTCAGGATGGGAAACAGAAAATCGCTGTTGCGCTGTAGCCACCCGGCGTAGCCGGGCTCCAGATACATGGACCAGTGCTCACTGGTTGTCACCGGCTTGCCGGTCGCAGCGCGGACCGTGTCTATCGCCCACCTCAAGTAATTCGTATCTGCTCGGCCGAAGAACAGCGCTTCGTTACCCACGCAGACGGCGTCGGCGTACTGGTGATGCTGAATCGCCAACCCGATGCCCCGACGGTTGGCCGCGGTGTCCGTGTCAATCCAGACGCCCATCACAACGTATTCAAACCCCAAGCTGCGCGCAAGACGCGGAACGACGAAAAGAGAGTCAAGCGTCCCGTAGGTAACGATGCCCCCAAAGCCGTGCCTCGCCAATATCGCGAGGTCCACCCTGACCAAGCTGTCGTCAATCACTTGTCCCGGTTGCCACGGTTCGGAAGGCGAATAGGCGACCCAGTTCACGACAATTGGGTTCGCGGTCAGGCTCGGCGGAATGAACACCAAACTCAGCAAGATGCCTATCCGGCAGCAGATCAGACTGCACGCCTCAGACCGCATGGTAACAGTATAGCCCTGCGATTCAGCTTGTCAAACCCGTACCAGACTGCGGCGCGGTGACGTCGAAAAGGCAGAAGCAAACCGCATACACCCGGCCTTGTCGGGTATCAATTGCCTTGTAGCGAGCAGCCGCGCCGCGGGTCGAGACGGCTCGCAGCCCTGTCGCCTCTGAAGGCATCTACCTTTTCGCCGGAACTACGTTAACATCACCGAAAGGAGAAATGAGGGAAGCGTCCATACTTTCCCGGCTCCGCTGCTTGACCAGGCGACGTTACTCGGGTATATTGCACAGGGAAATGAACCTGCCACGTTTGATTGTGACATCGAAGGACAACGCCGAAGCCGTACTTGTACCGGCCGGGGATTTCATTTTCGGCATTGACGAACAACGCGTCAGCGAAGTGCTCTCGCAGCTCGGCGAGCCGATGGACGCGGTTTTCAAGACCGAACTGCAGAGACGCTACGCTACGGTCCGTGACTGCTACATTGACAAGTACCCAGTAACCAACCGGCAGTACGAGATGTTCATGAAGGCAACTGGTCACAAGCCGCCACTGTTCTGGCATGACCCGGCTTGGAACAAGCCGAACCAACCGGTCGTCGGTATCTGCTATCGCGACGCCGAGGCCTATGCTCAGTGGGCGGGCAAGCGCATTCCGACTGAAGAAGAATGGGAGCGGGCCGCGCGCGGCACTGACGAGCGGCTCTGGCCATGGGGCAACGAGTTCGGCAGTAAGAGATGCAACAGCCGCGAGTGGAACGCCGGCCGAACCACCGAAGTCGGGATGTTTCCGACCGGCGTCAGTCCGGTCGGCGCGTTCGACATGGCGGGCAATGTTTGGGAGTTCACCACCGGGAACTGGGAGAACTTCGGCAAAGCCCTGCGCGGCGGCTCCTACAAAAGCAGTGCCGCATTCTGCCGCTGCACTTGCCGGTGGGGCATTGACCCAGATGTCAAAGGCTCGGGCTGGCTCGGATTCCGCTGCATCATGGACCTCACCAAAGCCCGAATCTACGGCACGCCAAAGTCGTCTTAGAAACCCTCCGGCATCCAGCCGCGCCGCCTGCCGCTGATTCCACAGTCTCAAAAGACTGAGAAAAGAAGTGCCCATCACAAGGAAAGAAGACGGGAGACCGCCCAGTGTGCGATGCCGCGCACCGACCACGGGACAATCCCTTGTTTCATGTCGGGCAAAACTGTACGGCAAGCACTGAAGCCAAAGCCGAAGCCAAGGCCGCAACAAACGCTCACTCAAACGCTCAATCACTCGCTTAAAGAACTGCTCGCTTCAACGCTTGAGCACTCGCATCACCAACTGCTCGAGCAAACGCTTCAGTTGTCGCTTAGGCAGACACGTGAAAAGACGCTCGAATCATCGCTTGAGCAGACGCGTGCGCGGTCACTTCAGGCAAAACCTGTGCAAACACCCGTTCAATCGCGTCGTAAGTCGCACAACTCGTTACGGTGTAGGGTACGGCCCCTCTCCCATACAGGTGTACGGGCGCAGAATCGCAACTTACGCGGTCACCCCCCGCCCTAAGACTTGTCTTATCCGGCCGTTACGACGCATTGGCGAGTCGTAAGCTGTCCGCGCCAGACTCGCCCGCCCTCCTTCCCGCTCGCCGCCCCGCCCTGTATCCTGTATGCTGTATCCTGTCTGCTGTTCTCTGCCCTCGTCCGTCCGCCTTGGCCCTTGCGGGGACATGACCCGAATTCGTCCTCGAATTCGGGATCGTGTCCCCGGTCAGCCAAAGTCCAGGGTCCAACCCGGATCGTGTCCCAAGTCAGACCCAATGTCCACTGTCCAACGTCCAGGGTCCAATGTCCAACATAGCTCGTGTCCCCGGTCAGACACAAAAGTCCATCGCCGGCCTCGTAGCCCTTGCGTTAGCCCCGCAAACGACTTCCCCGGCCACGGCCAGAGCCGTTAGCCTGGCGCTCCTCGGTTCAGCGCGGCCAGCAACGCGCCCGGCGCTTGCCGAAGCAGCGGGTGCGGCCGCGCAGCAGCCACCTCAGGCAGCACAAGGCGGCGCGCCCGCCCTCAGGACCGGTCGGGTAACACTCCCGACAGCGAGCGAGACAACGAGCCAAGTCACAAGGGAGACTGTACCCCCGTGAAAAGTGGTATGGGCTAACTTCCTATGAGACGAGTAGTTAGCTCGAAATGCC
>FWPV01007872.1_pt1 | contig 19020 bp, 11 predicted proteins | sample 2228371 | NCBI WGS metagenome assembly FWPV01 (sample SAMEA103939776, study PRJEB20133) | metagenome
AAAAGGCGGACGGTCTTACTATACAAACACCCGAAGCGTTTTTTTCTTCAAGAAATTGATCAAAAGCACCGATGACAGTATTTGCTCCCCAACCCACAAGCCGTTGCAAATCCGTATTCCGTGCTATTTGATGGAGTGTCAGACAGGCCACAAACTTAACACCCAATTGAGCGCAACCTTGAAGGACAGTACGCTTTGCTTGTGTGAATTGTTCACGCGAAACATGATCGGGCTTGGATGAGGGTGAAAACTTGAATTCGTCATCAGGACTATAGCCATTGTTGCGACGAGCACTTTCGACCAGGTCATGTAGCTCCTTCAACTTTTCAGCCTGAACGAAAACGCCGCCGTAGATGAAGAATTGGCTTGTTTCCGATGGTTGCTGATTTGTCTCATCCGTGAACAAGAAATACAACATTGGTCACTCTTTAAGCGGTCCAACTATTTACTTCAGCCGCCAAAAAAGGTAGTGATAGGCGGCTGATAGTGGCATTGTTACACCTGGGTATTTTTGAGGTCAAGAAGATACGTTATAAGAAAAAACATCTGGTTGTTGGCGGTTGAAGGGTACAAAGTGAACTGTGATAAGCGGCCTGCGAAGGACGTTCGTGGCAACACCCTCATGGTTTCTCGTACCTCCTTACGTCTACGTCGGCATTCACGCTGGCCGACATCTTATGTGTCTTAAGAAGGCATGGTAACGATTCGGCAGGAGGGTGGCACTTGAAGAGGTGCATCTCCATGTTCTCCGGCACACACACGCCTCCGCCCTGGGTGGATGGGACCGAGTCTCCCGGTAATCAGGACTCCGCTTGAGCAGACGTAACCTCGGATCTCAGCGTAACACGCCCCCCTGGCGGCAAGTCCACTGAGTGAGGTTTCTGAAAAGATCGGGACGAAAATCTTACAAGGCCCTACAGCGGCAGCCGAATACCCCACATACAGCAACACGACTTATCCTTGCAGGTTTCATAGCGCTCATCTGTTTTATGACCCTGGTTACGTGTGGAACTCAGGACCCATTCAAAAAGCAAGCAGAACATACTGATTCGGACGAGCATGCAGCAACCATAATGGGAAGAATTGTCTACACTACGACAAACAAAGGTGCGAGTATTTTCGCAATGAAAGCACACTGTCCTGGAATAACCGTCAGTCTCAACGGCAGCCCGGCCCCCATTGTTTTTGAAGAAGATTGCAGTTTCATCGTTCCGCATGTTGCACCTTCTGAAAATATATTCATGCGTATGGAGAATTCGGAGCAAGGGACGACAGGTGCGATTATTTTGCAAGACGTGGCTGAAGGGCAATTGGTCGAGATCTTGGTTGAGTTAAACACGAACGCTCTTAACATTTACCTTGTGGACTCCGTCTGTACGACCGACGAGGAGTGCGATGACGGGGTTGGCTGTACCGTGGATACCTGCGATGTAGTCAACGGTACCTGTGTGCACACCCCGGACGATGCGGCCTGTCCTGATGACCATCTATTTTGCAACGGCCAAGAGATCTGCGATCCGATCGATGGTTGCATCTCTACAGGAAATCCTTGCCCTGAACATACGGCCTGTAATGAGGAGACGGATACGTGTGAGTCTGAAGCTGGAAAGGTGACGATCTGTCACAAAGGCAAAAGGACGATATCTGTTGGAGCGCCGGCAGTTCCCGCACATTTGGCTCACGGAGATACACTTGGCCCGTGTCCGTAATCTTTGACGAGAACGTGGTTTCAGATGGAACGACAATAGGGGAAATGTAATAGAATATCCATGGTAGAGATGTACAAGGTGTGGTGCACCTCTGGGTGGAGCTGGAGAATAGTGAGACACGAGGTGAGTAGCCTCTCACAGCGCCATATCCAAATGTCTCCAAGGGAGAGAATCGGTCTCTTTCGGGCCTGCATCAGATAAGAAGAATTCATCGAGAGGGAGCCCGATAGGGTAGATGGAAAAACAGCAACGGACATATGAAGAAGGTTACAACCATCATAGGGCTCCTGATACTTGTTTTCGATGGCTGTGCGGGCAAGGGACATGAACAAGCTGTCACTCCACCTTGCACAGTCAACGAAGAGGTGGGCAGCAAGATCAATGACACATTGTGTGTCGCTCCTCACCTCTGCTCTGAAGACACTCAGGAGTGCAAGAATGAGCTCGATTTTGCACTCTCGCTGATGAAGGATGCGGGGGTAAAGACCATTAGAATGGATTTCCCTTGGTCGCAGATAGAGGCCCGCGACGACACCTACGATTTCTCACACCAAACATTTCAACTCGACTGGGCACAACAATATGGCATAGATATCCTTGCACTTCTTGCCTACTGTACAGAGTGGGCATGCGATGAAAACAACACATCGAGCATTAACGTTGAAGCGTATGCAGAATATGCTGGAAAGGTAGCCAAGACACTTGGCGACAGGCTGACATACTATGAGATTTGGAACGAACCAGATTTATCGGGCATCTTTTGGAAACCCACTTCCGACCCGGCAACGTATGGTGTACTGTTGAAAGCTGCTTATAGAGCGATCAAACAGAACGATGCAGATGCAAAGGTCCTGTTTGGGGGGCTCGCAGGTAGCTGCCCGCTGTCAATGTTTCCTGATCCATACTGCTCGTGGGGCTTCTATCTGCAGGTTAAACACTTTCATCCCGACATCGACGACTACTTCGACATCTTCAATATTCACGGATATGCCCTATGGTTTTACTTCGCGCCTGAGTGGGAGCTGCCGCTCTTTGAGATAACCTGTCCACCGTTGGGCGACAAAATCACCCTTGCCAGAGAGCTTACGGATAAACCCGTGTGGAATACAGAGTTTGGCTGGCAATGTGAGCCTCATTATCCCGACCTTAGCAAGGAGCTGCAGGCTGCGTATCTCGCACGAGGCTACATTATCGCGGCAAGCAGTAAAGCAGAACGGTCGTGTTGGTATACATTTTGGCACGAAGGCACGGGCATGGGGCTCATAGATGAGGACTGGCACACTCCAAAGCCTTCGTACGTTGCCCTCAAAGCGCTTCACGAGCTTTTGGGTGAGTTCAGACCTTATAAGGATGTTTCAGTGCGTCTCGCACTTCGGTGGTGGGAGCGAGCATATCTGCTCACAGACGATGAGGGTGTGCCAAAGGCGATTGCGCTATGGGCAGTTGTACCTCACAAGAAGCGACAGGCACAGATACGAATCCCTTATAGCAATGGACCCTTTCACATTTATGACATGTTTGGAACCTTGTTGATGACAACGCAACAGAATGGAGAAGGACTCCTCGAGATAGAAATCTCTAACTACCCAATCTATGTACTGTGGTAGTCTGCTACGGAAAAGAGGCAAAGGCCTAGCCTTCTAGGTATCAGTCGTAATACTCGTTTGCAGACAAGATCATGATCGCTCTTCAGCAACTCATGACAAAAGGCCGGCATGTTACGATTGCGACGATCTCACGCAACGACGTTGAGCCCTTGACCTAGGAACTAGAAGGATTTCAGTAATTGCATCCGTGGTATAGAGTCATGTGCTGCCTCGGTAGAAGCAATACGGGAGGCATTGCTGTACCGGCTTAGATGGCTCATGCGCAAGGCAGACAGAAGGATATGCTGATGTGATCAGGACCCGTTAGAGCCAACGCTTCTTTGCAAAATACCAGAGAAGCGCAATCCCTATGGCGCACATGAGCCCAAGTGCAAAAGGATAGCCAAAGCGCCATTCAAGTTCAGGCATATACTTGAAGTTCATTCCATAGACCCCGGCAACGAAGCTCATGGGGATGAATATGGTGGTGATCACGGTCAAGACCTTGATCACTTCGTTCATCCTATTGCTTATACTCGACAAATATATGTCGAGCATCCCTGAGAGCAGGTCGCGAAAGGTCTCAACCGTATCCATCACCCGCACCGTGTGATCGTAGAGGTCTCGCAGATATACCTGACATGCCTCGGTAATCAGGTTAGATATTCCTCTTTCCATGGTGCCTATCACCTCGCGCAGAGGCCAGATCGATTTTCTCAAAAGGATTACCTCTCGCTTAAGCGCATGGAGATCTTGCAGGGTCTGAGGAGACGGCCTAGAAATGAGTTCTGTCTCCAACTCTTCGATCCTCTCGCCAAGCCTCTCCAGCACCACAAAGTAGCCGTCAACGATGGTGTCCATCAGCGCATATGCAAGATAATCGGCCCCCATCCGTCTGACCCTACCTTTGTTGTTCATGAGCCGTTCCTTGAGCATGGCAAAGGCATCTGCCTCATGCTCTTGAAATGATATAACGACCTGGGGCCCGATAATCATGCTGATTTGCTCGGCGGTTATATGTCCTTTTGCCTCCTCGTCATAGTGGAGGATCTTTGAGGTGAGGAAAAGATACTGTCCGTAGTCTTCGATCTTGGGCCGCTGGTCGGTATGCACGATATCTTCAAGCAGAAGCGGATGAAGATTCAGGCGATCTCCGATTTCCTCTACCACTGATATGTTGTGAACACCTCGTATGTGAATCCATGTGATGGTAGGGGACTCTTTGATAGGGAAACATTCTTCTATCGTGCTAGCTTCTTGCTGTTGGCAACGGACTTCGTCGTATTCGATCCGTGTAATTGCAATCCGCTCAGTCTTCCTCTCACCGATGTGGACAAGGGTCCCTGGCGGAAGGCCAGCTTTCTTGGCTGCATCTTTTGTCACTAGAGGCATTGTTCTACGCCCCCTCCTTTATACCAACAGTGGCGGAACGTGAATGACAAAATTGACAGGACTGCTGTTGCATGCAAGTTCGATGTTTCCGTATACGTCAATTCCCCGCATGAATGCAAGCTTGGTGGCAAGAGACAGTCAATGAGTCACTTTCCGGTCCGACCGAGGATCCGTGTGGTATCCATAAGAACGAGAAGCCAAAACTCTATGTGAGGAGACAGGGGTTGCGCAGCGGCTGCTGCCAAACGTGCCAGGTTTTACCCGAGTGTATCTTCATTTGGTCCTCCATTGCTGTTGAACTAACGGTTTTTTTAGGGATGGCACAACATCCACACGGAATGCTCTGGTCGGAGAGCTGCACGTGCCGCCTTCACAGGGCCACCGAGAGGGCACACCTTGACAGAACAGGTTCGGTTTCATACCGTTAGACAGACAAGGTAGAGAAAGGTAGCAGACATGCACAAGATCGTGATATCGGTTGGAGCTATTACTCTCCCTGCCGAACTCAATACGAGTCCAACTGCAGCAAGGATCTTTGAGGCCTTGCCCTTGGAAGGCACTGCACAGCGATGGGGCGAGGAGATATACTTCGAGATTCCGGTGGTTGCAGATCTTGAGCAGGGTGCTCGGGCCGATGTTGAGGTCGGAACATTGGGGTACTGGCCTACTGGCCGCGCACTGTGCATATTTTTTGGTCCTACTCCTGCAAGCACAGACGACCGTCCTCGTGCCTACAGCCCGGTCACCATTGTAGGACGTGTCTGTGGTGATGCTGCCGTGCTTTCTGGTGTAAGAGAGGGCTCTCGCATTCGAGTTACTATCGCCGATGTATCACCGAGCCAGGCCTAGCTAGCTATATCGCTCCCTTCCCAGATAAAGACTCTTTCACGATGACCATAAAGACCTGAGGACTCATCCTACAACAAGAAACCCAAGGAGCGGTACGATACGACATAGTGCTATTGTCGCAGGCTCAAACACGGCTTGTAATTCGAAGCATTGAGACCGTACTGCAAGGCAAGGTGTTTTAGGCATGGCAGGTTTCTTTGATACACCTCTTTGATCAACGGCTGACCACAAGCTCAATCTGTCGCCATGACCACCCTTTTTCCGTACGTGCAAGGACAACTGCCTCGTACATCCCTGGATGCAAAGGGGTCCAGGTGATGGTTGAATCTTCAACATGGCTTCCAGGAAGCCCGTAAACAGCAACCTTTGCCTCAGTACACGGAGTGTATTCCCACTCCATGGCGATTCGAGGTTGCAACAAGGGTGGCTCGATTACCGGAGGATCGAACCCTATGTTTGTGGGCTGGTGGCGTAGGATGAAGTCACGGAAGCTATTGACCTTAAAGAGGCTCAATTGGTAGCGATCGAGCAATGCCTTTTTGAGATACCGATCAGCCTGCACGAGTGCTTCTTCATCAGGTGCGCCGTTGAGTACGGATCCTAGCCAGGATAGGAGCCAAAGAAGTGCATACCCTTCGTGTGTAAGCCTGTCCGCAGGAAACCACAGATCATCCACGAGTGAGACCTCTAATTGGCTGTGGTACATGCGTGTCTGCACGGTGGCCATCTCTGCTGCAATAGTGAGCAGGTTGAATCCAGCTCTGATTAAGCCTTTTGTAGATCCACGCGCCAGCATGGCGCACACATCGTTGATTGCACGCTCCATAGCAGGGTTGGTCGGCAGGTTGATACCTGGTACTCCCAGGACCCCTGACCCGTAAAACGTCGAGCACACAAGCCGCAGTAACGAACGGTCTGCTTCATTGGACGCCTCCAGGGCAACAGCACGCTCTAGTGCGTTCTCGTACTGGTAGCCGAACGGATCCGCAATGAACCATGCATAGGTCGGTATGATCAGGCGACTTGCTGCCCCTAGTATCATCGGATTGGCTAGGATACCTTGCGTTGCTTCAACCAGGTCTGGACTCCTTCTCATGTATGGTGCGAGGTAGACCTTACCAACGAAGCCATCGCCACCATCAGTAGCGTGCTGGTTTTCCCATATCACTGGTTTGCGGCCGATGATCTCTGTGACCTCGCGCAGATCGGAGGCGCCGAGCGTTGGACTCAACGTATCTGTTCCTGTCCACATCACCTGGATACGCGGATGCAGGGCGTTGAGTGCTGAAAGGTATGCTGTTCCTCCAGGCCATCTGTAGTGCCGATCGCTCGAGTACACAGTGGGTACGACCCAAAGTGCTATCTCAGCATGGGCAAGGGACTCCAAGGTGGACAAGAGCCAATTCGCAAGCTCCGCGTGTGCCTGGCCGAGGCGATTGTCTATGGGTACACCCACATCTGACTCGATATCGTCGAAAAGAAGCGTTATGTGTCGTATGCCAAGATCGATGAACGGTCTTAGCTTTGCCACGAGCAAGTCGCGCTCTTCACGGTCCGCTGTGATCATATCTTTCCCAGGACTGATACCAAGTGAAACCGTAACACCGAGTCGTTGTCCCACATCGTTGAGTTCTGAAAATCGCTGGATAAATGTATCGTCGTAAGGGACCCGCCACTGATCACGATGGAGTGGGTCGTTTTTTGGCGCGTATATGTAGAGGCCGAGACCAACCTGGCCGAGTCGCTCGATCATTGCCAGGCGTTCACGATGTGACCATGGTGTGCCGTAAAAACCCTCTACAACTCCACACTGCGCTGCGTAGCTCTTGGGACTCATATTCCAGCCAAGGTCTTTCCAAAAGAGGTCGTCTCGATCTGGCGTGTCAAGCATGTGTTGGATAACCGCATACACATGAAGCTCTGATAGCCGCACATGCTCAGGACTTCCAGGGACATCGATTTCTATACAGGAACAATGCACAGGCTCATCCAAGTGGTAGGGATGGGTGGGATCGATCCGATAGTCTTCAAAGACGCGTTCCCCTCCACAGTAATCAAGAAGGCGTACGCTCAAGGGGCTTTTTGGCGCCCTTTCCCACAGTGGTTCGAGTCGTGAAACGAGTGGTGCGGCACTCAAAAGAGGGGCAAAGTCGATCCGTAGTGTGTTGGTCCCTGAACGTGGGACCTTCCAGCTTGTCTTCAGGTCCTTATCACGGATCGTATAGGGTGCATCGTCCGTCTCGCGAGGCCAGAGCCCCAGAAACGATCGATACGTATCTGTTGCTGTAATCCGGGCGTAATCGATAATGTCAACATACAGAACCTGAGTCGTTGATTGGTCGCTGTACCCGTCTTTGCCGCAGCCTACGTGAATGAGTGTTCCAATGAAAACACAGTGCGCAACATGCAGAAATGACCGTGTCGCCGATCGAACGCTCGTTCTCATTGTTGCAAAACGGTGTAATCGATTGCATCGGGAAAGTGGTTTTCAGTCAAATACTCCGACAACTCAGGATACGCAAAAAAGGTTGCGCCAAAAAACGCCGTGGCATAGCTATTCATTATTCGGTGCATATACCCGTGGTCTGGATTTTGAAATGGTTCTCCTGTTCCGATCCTTGTTCCCCACCCGCAGCCGTCTCCGTTGGTTGCCAGTTTGTCGACTATGAGGCAGAGATCGCTGAACGCAAAATGGCCTGTATCAAAAAATTCGAGGTTGTACTTTGGGGGAGGCATCTGTTCGATAATCGCATCGTGCCAGTGCTCATAGGGCGCCATGATCTTGTCCTGTCTGCCCCACATATACATACTGGCAGCTTTGCATTCTTGAGGAACCGGTGGTACAGGAAGTCCAAAGGAGGCCAATTGAAGCATCGCACTGACGCGGTGTTCCTGTTTGACCTGTTCAGTTACTGTAATACCGCCGAACGAATGGCCCCAAAAACCAATGTGCTCACTATCGATGTGATCCTTGAAGATCTCAGGCGGAGCTCCTGTAACTACATCGATAAGAAAACTCACATCTTCCATGCGTTCGAAGATAGTGACGAGTGTGTTGCTCGGTGAAAAAAGAATCACTCCGTCGGGCAACGGTGCTACCTTTGCATTACACGTATGATCTGGTGCCGCAACCAGGTACCCATGGCTGGCAAGATAGCAAGCCATGGTAAAATTCTGAAACCGGTTGCTTTGAAAGCCATGAGAAAAGATAAGCAATGGCATACGGCCAACACCAGGATGCAAGGGGGCATCCCTATAAGAGCCAGTGGCAAGGTCCTTAATGGGGCCCTCTGGAGGGAGCTCGCCCATCTCTCTCAACAATCTAATTACTTCCTCACGCTGGTCGAGAAAAAAATCAGTCATATGATTCTCAGGCCACGCTGGTGCCATATCCGAAGCAGGGTACCAGAACTCTGTAACCAGTCTCCGATTGCCGGTCCCGCAGGAGAGGCGCCGCGACGGATCCTCTAAGACAAAGGAGGTGTTTCCCACAAGATAGGGACCTGGCTCCCATGGTATGAGAAATGCCTCAGCGAAGTCATGCTGGCTGCTGAAACTCTTTTCGCGACCTTGTTCGCTGCAACCTGTGAACATGGCTACACCCCATAACCACATGCTCCACCAAACCACTATGGATGTTCTGAACCTGGCACTCACAGGATATCTCCTTTACGGATATGCGCGAGGAGGAAGGGACCTTTAGTAAGGAAGCACACAGACGGTGTCTTCATATCAGCCATCGTCCAAGATGATCTGTCCCCTGGTTGAAACATAAAGAAGAGGATATACACTTGCTTTTTGAATGGGGGGTTGCAGTTCATATCATCTATGGGAAGGACCTCACGGGTTGTTGCGCCCAATCATCCACAGCCTATAATGCAAGGGTGGTGTAGAAGGGGGTGGTGTTTGCTGGAAAAGAAGACTACTTCTCCTCTGTTGACAACGTAGCAGAATAGAACAAAAAGTCAAAGTGCGACGCACGTTTTCTTCTTTTTTACTCACGGAAAAGGTGGGGAGATACTTCACGGCTTAGAAAGGAGACATGATGAGTGAACCACAGTTGACGGAACTTGCAAAGGCGATTGCAGAACTTCGAGAGGCCGATGTCGAAAAGCTGGTCTCCGGCTATCTTGAAAAAAAGCACTCTCCCTTGGAGATAATTGGCGAGCTCTCCGCAGGAATGGAGGTCGTTGGCTCCCGCTTCAAGCAGGGCGAGTACTATTTGAGCGAGCTCGTCTTCTCTGGTCAGATATTCAAGAATGCTATGGCAAAGCTAAAGCCTGTCATCGACGCTGCGGGCGGACGGGAATGTGCTGGAAAGGTGGTCTTGGGCACTGTGAAAGGGGACATCCATGACTTGGGCAAGGACATCGTGGCGATGCTCCTGGAATGCGCAGGGTTCGAGGTGATAAACCTCGGGACCGATGTGATGCCACAAAAATTCGTGGAGGTCTTACGGGAGTCAAAGGCCCCCTTGCTCGGATTGAGCGGACTGATTACCACGGCGTTCGATTCGATGAAAGAAACCGTCCATGCAGTTATGAAGGCTGGCCTACGGGATTCTGTCAAGATCATGATCGGCGGTGGGCCTACCAACGAAGAAGTGAAAACGTACGTCGGCGCGGATTTCTACGGCCGGGATGCGGCTGCCGCTGTGGACATCGCCAAGAAGGTAATGATGACCTGAGCCGCAATGGGATGGGGAGTGCGCGTGCCCTTGTTGTATCGAGTCCGCCCTTCCAAATCGAGAAAGGCCAGGAGCAGAAAGGAAAGGGGAGTATTCCCCATTATGCGCAGATGTTTGATCAGTTCCCATTTCTCCACTGGTGGAGCTTATGGGAGCGATAGATCCTGTGATGCTGCAGTATGTTTTCCTGAAAAATCATTTTTTCGTCTACATGCACAGGGAAGGTCGAATTGTGGTTCTCGTCTTTAGGTGCGCAGGCTTGGTTTTTTGGATGGTAAGCTATTGTGTTCAGGGGAAGTCGAAATGAAGGATACCATGACTAAGGAAGAAAGGCTGCAGGCAGTGTTCCGGTGCGAGGTCCCGGACCGGGTGCCGGTGGTGCCGCTGTTAGGCTACTTCCTGAGCAAATACGCTGGGATTACTTCAGTAGAGCTCTGGTCAGACGAAAAGAAACGGATGTTCGCATGGGAGAAGTTTTGGAAAGAATTGGGACCAGTAGATGCAATCTTTCACGACAACAGCAGTGAACCCTTGGCTCAGCTGTGGACCATCCCCATGAAAACGTTTTGGCCAGGCCGGGAATTGCCGCCGGACGCCCAAGCCCAGCAGATGGAAAAGGAAGTCATGAGCATTGCAGATTATCGATGGCTTATCCATCCCGAGATGGTTCCGAGGAAACACGTGTACGGGATTTTTTTGACGAAGATGTTAAGAAGGACATGTCCAGGCCTCCCTGAGAATCCGTTCGTCATGATCACAACGTTATATTGGAAGCTTTTGCTGGATACCCTTTGGTTCCGACGGTTCCGGAAGCGGTGGGAAAAGCGTGGCGTTCCGCGTTTATGGGGGAGCGCGCTTATGGCACCTTTTGATAACTTCTCGCTCCTACGCTCCATCGGGCCGTTTGCCCGCGATATATTTCAGCGTCCGGAAGAAATAGCGGCCGCAGCAAACAATTGTGTAGACAGTTTTGTTTTTCTGGCCCAACTAGTGGCCGGAATCATCGGAACCAAGCGGACCTGGATATTTCTCCACCGCTCCTCGAACTCGTTCATTTCTCCCCGGCAGTTCAAATCGCTCTCTTTTCCTTCACTTCAGGCCATTGTCACAAAACTAGCGGCCAAAGGCTTCTATCTGATTCTGCACTGCGACGGCAACTGGGACAAGAATCTGGAGATTTTGCTGGACCTGCCTCCTCGCACGTGTATGATCCAGTTCGACGGGACCTCAGACATCTTCCGGGCCAAAGAAGTTCTAAAAGGCCACTCTTGTATTTACGGCGATGTCCCTGCCCACATGCTGGTAACCGGAAGTGCGGCTGAGGTGGATCAATACTGTCGAAAGCTCATCAGAATCGTCGGCAAGGATGGTGGGTTCTGCCTTGGTTCTGGCTGCGAGCTGGCTCCGGACGCCAAGCCGGAAAATGTTCGGGTGATGCTCAGGTCCGTGGAAACATATGGGTACTATACTTAAACTTAAAATGGCTACATTGACGGCAGGTGGTTTCGGTTTAACAACTCAGTTGATTCCTAACCGGTATCTTTGCTGCATCTCCAACTGTTTCGCATAGTTCGTCCGGCTTCAGAATCTGTTTCTTGGATGACTCGCCGCCCGCGTCATCAGGGATTTTTGTATGAGCGCTATGTAACACATGCCGTGGCAGGCCTATGACCTGTATCGATCCCAGGACGGCCTACCTTACTACCTTAAAGCCTTGAGAACTTCGATGAGCTCACGAGCTGAGATTCCTTCAATGCGAAGCCCTTCTGGGGTGACCAGGGTAAGGTTGCCTGTCTTTGTCGGCCGCGGGCTTTGCATTGGTGGACGAGTGCGGCGCAGGGGCAGGTACGGTTTTGCCTTCCTGCTCTTGGCAGGCGTTTTTACCTGGCCGGCTTCTTTTTGCCATTTCAGTAAGGTAACATAGCTTACGCCCACTTCTTTCGCCGCAGCCACAGCGCCCCGGCCGCTCCTTATCAGCTCATGATACTTTGCCAGCCGGCTGGCCTTTTGCTTCTCGCTGTATCGTTTACCCCCCTTCTTGTCCCGCGGTTTGCCTGTTTCAGGTCCTTCAACCATTCGTTTCTCCTTTGAAATGATCTTCAATAAGTTTATTCGAAGTATCGAAGAGTGTTATAACAATGTCAAGTTGAACGTATCATTTATTTCATGTAGCACATTGCGTGGGCCAACGCACAAACGTCTTTCAAGGAAGCACACACGACGTGTCTTCATGACAGCCATCGTCCAAAATGATCTGTCCCCTGGTTGCAAACCAATAGCCGATCATGCTTGCGAGGTACTCGTCCACGTTGAATGGATTGGATGGATCAGTAATAAAGAAGCTATGCTTACCGCAAGGCAGCATATGGGCAAAACGGATTCCTGACGTACCGGAAGCAGTTGAGACCTTGATGCGCAGCTCTGGCTCGCCAAAGGATGCAGGGTCAGGGGCGTCGAACCCATTGCCATGGTTCCTGCCTAGATGGTCCAGACTATCTGGATCGAAGAGCACCTCTTTGCCGTATTTGTTTTCGGGGAATCGACCTAAGCCGCATATGCCTTCATATACCCAATGGTTGATAAGCCAGTCATTGTCTGTGAAACCGTAACGCCGGTCCTCAACGAGATAGTCGAGTATCCCGGCAGCCCTTGCCTTTGCACCGTGGATATCGACCGGATTCATGGGATCGCCGAGTGTGACGGTAATGAGGAGGTTCGTTGGGACTGCGCCCTCAGGCTGTATGGGCAATGGATCCAGAAAGTAGTGTGGAGCGTAGTTTATTGGATCGCCAGGCTCAAGAATGGTCTGGGCCAGGCCTACAAGCCGGCGTAGGTCAGGGGAGCCACGATGAAGCCCCCATCCTTCTTCAGGCGATCGTAGCGGCTCTCCTGCGTAGTAGGTTGGTTCCCTGGTACCGAGGAACCAGACATCTTCTTGCCAGGAGGTAAGGTGAGTCACCTCTTGGCCACTGGGAGTATACATGGTAATAGTGAATCGGTCGCCGCGGTCAGCACGCATATGGATATTGAATCGCAGGTCCTCTCTTACTGTGCCCCGGTAAATGGTGCCCTTGTCAACATTATGTACCTCGACAAGAAAGCCTGGCGCTATCCCAGCAATCTCTGCAATGGGCATTGTACGAAGCTTTTTGGCATAGGGAAACACATACGAGATCTTTACGGTCCCAGCGTGTCCTCGGCCCTCCACAGGCTCGCCTATAATTACAGGCCCTAGGGCTCGCATCACGGTATCAGTACATACTGCAACTTGCTGGGATCGGCTTGCCAGAGAAGTCAACCCCGCTCCTCCTGCAACCGGTGCAGCGGCGATAATCGATGGTTCGAGTGCACCTATGATCGTTGCATGCATTCCCCCCATTGATGATCCCCAGACATAGTACGGATTGTCCGGACCGCCAGCGTCGACAATGCCGTCTCCATTGAAGTCGCCTGCGAGATCCGGGATTCCATCTTTGTTCTGATCGAGATTCCACCTTCTTGTGCCGTCGAACTGTTTGAGGACCCGCACGAGCTGCAGATGATCGATGACAGACTGCCGCATTGTATCGCGTGAGTGAAAGGCATAGGCACTGAACGTGTCTCCGCCTGCATCGATCTTGCCATCGCCATCCAGATCACGGGCCCTGCCTTTGAGCATAGTCTCAATGAACGGCCTGAATCCCAGCTGATGAGAGATCTTAAGGACGAGCTCTACGTCAGCAGGCTTCAAGTAGATGCCATGTCCGTATGCATCGATCCCTATACTGGCGATTCCGTACTTGGCAAGGATCCCGGCAAAGCCGAGGAACTCGATGCGTGCCATTCCAAAACCATGGCCGTAAATCGCCACAGGAAAAGGCTGACCATGACGTGGAGTTGTCTTAGGGATTGCCATGGTATAGTAGATGCGTTCTGGCACGACCCGCGCCGTGCCTTCTTGTAGATCCACGTCAAAGGTATGGTCCCACACGTAAGGGTCATCAGAAGAGAGAAAATTCGGTGTCTCAAAGGAGCCTTGCACTATGTAGGCAAGGTTATTGTAGTCCTCGAGCAGTCCACGGATTTGTTCCTTGCTGATGTCAAACGCAGGAGCAAATGCAACAGCAGCAAGTACTTTGAAGATGCTGATATCGAGGACATAAGCAGAAGGGATGTGCTCAATATTCCATGCTGGCAGAGGTTCGGTATCAGCAGGAATCTTCTCGTTGAGCCATGCCAAAGTTCCGTATCCATAGAGTCCTTCACGAATGGCAACCATCTCATCGGTGACGGTTTGCGTGGTAAATGTCCAGGCAAAGGCCACGTCGTCAATGGAAAGACGAATACCTCGATCCTGCCATGAGGCAAAGATCTCGTCGAGCCTTCTCAACTCCTCGGCCTGCTGGAGATGGTGAACGTAAGGGAAGGGTGAGCGGACTGGCTGAGAGTCCAAGCCAACAAGCCTATCAGTGAGTATCACGGCATATACTGAACGCTCGCGTAGGGGTACGAGGGGCCTTAGCAAGAGGGTATTGCTTTGACGCTCGTAAAAGGTGAGCAAGCTGTCAGCAACCCTGGCGTACTCAGGCCAGACGTTTGCCTTGTCAAGGGCTCCGTCGTTGTCTGTGTCCTCACCATGATCCATACTACCGTTGGCATTTGCATCCTCGTACTCTGTTTCGAACAAGAGCGAGAGACTTTGTTCCCTTGGGTCTGATGGGAAGTAACTCGTGCCAGGCATTATGAGACCAGGGAAGTTTCCCCTGCCCATATCGAGCATGACAGGCTTGCCGTAGTCAGGACTTGTAGGATCGATATTCACGAGGTACACAGCATCATCTGAGAAGTCCAGATTACGCTGGTGCCGCTCGATGAGTACGTCTAGATCAAGTGGCTTATCAAAGGCAACAGTAATTGGCTGGTAGGTGCCAAAGCCATTCAGCGTGTTGAGCTTTTCTCTGACGTCCTTTTCAAGTCTTGTCTCACCCTCGATGCTAATATTGAGCCGCCTGCCTGTGGGAGAGCTTGTGTCGATGCAGGTTGCAACGTCGTTAGGAAATGGGATGTTGGGAAAGGGTCTTGTTGTCGGATCGAAAATAATGGTGGGGCCATCTCCAGCAGGGGTCGCTCTCAAGCCCTGCGCATGATCCTTGTCCCCACAGCTGTAAAGGATGATTACTACTATAACCAAGGAGAGTGCATACGTGCGCGCTTTCACTAGTATGCCTTTTCAACAATAGCAGGTTGATCAAGGAGCACGAGCCCGTCACTCGAAATGCACATACTACAGTGCGCCATGGGAAAATGCTATAGTTGGCTTGTTTCAGCTATAGTCAGTAGTCATGCGGTCGAGGGTGGGATACGGCACGCTGGCCTCTCTTTTGGAATGGAAAAGGAAGCAATCGAACCTACGAAGTCTAGGTTGTTCGCCATGATATTCACGTGCTTCTTCTGGGTATGCCTATGGTCGGTGAGTGCGCTTTTAGGGGCGTGCTCAGACGCGGGGAATTCCCCGTCCGGAAACACCTCCCATGATGGACATCCTCAAAGCGTGAGGAACTATGCATCGTGGCCGATGCACGCCATTGATAGTCGATTTAGAGGTGCAAATGGGTTGAGTCCAGGGGATGTAGACCATGACGGATTATCTGACTACGTGACAAATTACGAGTTCGATCAGCGGATTGTGATTGCATTGCATCCTGGCCAAGGCCAACAGGTCAAACAGCCATGGCCTACGGTAACTGCCTGGATGCCGAAGCCACTTGTCAATGGAAACGGCGTCAATCCAGAGCATGCTACCCTGGCTGACTTTGACGGTGACGGTGCCCTCGATGTGGCCATTGCCCAGGGCGAATCTTCAATGTCCTTTTGGGAAGGCAGTGAGCCTGGGATCAGACTCGTGTGGGGCCCCTCATCTGGTGATCTACACGACGAGTATGCATGGCAGGATGCACGACGGATCCCAGCCACGATTGACCGAGGCCACTTGATCTACGTTGTGCCATTGGACGTGAACGGCGATGGTGCCACGGATATCGTCGCAGGAGGCAGAATACACTCTGGCAATGGCACCAAAGGTGGCGTCATATGGATCGAGGCACCCTATGACATCTCTGAAAGACGGGACCTGACCAAGTGGATTGTCCACGATATCGATCCCGAGCAGTTCAGCGGCCACGGCCTTGTTCCTTGCGATGTAGATGAGGATGGCGATATTGACCTGATCTTTGCCAATGCAGACTTCGACACACCTGAGCACGAGGAAAAGCTCCTGTGGTATGAGAACCCTGGGACAGGTACTGAGGCCCAGAAACGGCTATGGCCTTCTCACGTGATCTACCAGGGAAGCGAGTTCTATCCAAAAACGCAAGTAGCGGTCGGTGATCTCGATGGGGATGGTCTCCAGGATCTTGTCACTCAAACCAGGGAATACATCTACTGGTTTAGAAAGACCGCTCGTGCTCCTGTATCGTGGGAAAAGATCGTCATTGAAAAGGATCCGATCGCCCAATGGTACGGACGGCCTGTGCGTATTGCCGATATCGATGGGGACGGTAGGTTGGATATTCTTGGAATGCTCGTCCATGATGGCGGTGTCATTCCAGGTGACAAGGCGAGTGCGTTCTGGATGGAGTGGGAAGGGGACAGACCTGGCTCAGACAACTGGACTACGCATGTCATCAAGTGGGGCTCTGGCAAACCAATGGTCCTTTCTATCTTCGGCGAGAAATGGGATCAGGTGGTCCTTACCGACATCGACGGTGACGGTGATCTCGATGTGGTTGCCAACTGCGAGGAGTGGTGGGAAGCTGACATCGAGTTTCGGTTCTTTTGGGACCCCAAGGTGAATGCCCAGAGTGTAGCCGTTGTCTGGTTCGAGAACAGGGTCAATGAACCAGCCTATACATTCGAAGAGAGAAGAGACCTGTGCGTGTTCGAAGCTGAGCACTATACCGATCTCAAGGATGGTACATGGATAGAGCGGTCACTCTATGCTGGATATGGCGGCAATGGCTATATGCAAGACCATAACCATAAGGATCCAGTAAACCGCACATGGGAAGATGCGAGCGGGCTTGCATATGCCGTTTATCTCGAAGGAGGTTCCTATACGTTTTGGGTGAGGAGGTTCGTTCCCGAGCGCTGGGGAGGTTTCTTAGGAGGATCAGAATCGAATTCAGCCTTAGTCGGGGTGGAGGGCATACCCATCGCCGATATCTTCGATAATGAGGATCAGGGCGTAGGTACTTGGTCCTGGGTAAAGGCCCGGGCACCGGTCACGCTAACCAAAGGGATGCATGTCGTGAATCTAAGGACGAGAGAAGGTGGCTACGCAGTGGATCGGGTAGTCCTTTCCTCTGATAGTACGTTTGTTCCTGAAGGCATAGGCCCTGAAGAGACACTCAGTGCCTTACCTCATTGAATGTCTTCTTCCTCGAACACGATTGCCTCGAATACGGTAAAAGATGCCCCTTCCCTCCAGGCATCCCCAGGAAGCCCTGCCTTCAGAGAAAGATGATAGAGCATCTCCTCTATGTTCCAGCCCTGTTCTGTGGCCACCTGAGGAAGAAATACAGCGGTTCTTCCAGCCTTCTCCAAGACGACGCCGTGAGTGCCGATGACAATATCCTTGTAGGAGGCAACAGGTCGGGGCGGTGTCAGTGCAGATATTTCGAAGTGAAGATCCTTGAATTCGTCAGCCGTGACAGGAGGGAATCGCGGATCGTTTACACCTGCATCGATTGCTCGATCAATCACTGCCTGGTAGAGTGGCCGCCTCGGCTGGATTTCACCGATACAGCCTCGAAGCTGGCCATGCTTTTTGAGCGTTACAAAGGCACCCATTACCTGCTGCATTCCTGGCGTAATTGCTACACCGAGGGCTTCTGGTTTCGGGCGCACCCTTTTGTCGAGGTAATAGCGGAGGGACTGCTTTGCGAGTGTAATGAGCCTTTTTTTGTCTTCCCTTGAAAGCTCTCCCTTGTCCGGTGGACCTTTCGCCTTCATCGGTGTGCTCCATTGTCCTTCAAAGGCCACGCTCAGGTAGCTCACTGAGTTGGAGTAGTCGTCTGTTAACGCGCCAGAGGTATCGTACCGCAGCAGGTGTGCCTTGGCATCTTGCGGCAGCATTGCCAAAAGGACTGCAATGGCAGACCGACCGCAAATCGTTGCACCAGTGCGATCTACATAGCTTTCAAAGCCCTGGAGGTCTTTTTTTTCTATGAGGCCATATGCCGCCATGTCGATCTTCCTGATGTTCTCTGCGATGTTACTGGTAAATGGGACGTAATCAAAGGAGCGGCCGTAATGGGTAAAGTCGCTCGATGCCACGACCAAGGTCTTATCGTCGATATGGTCGAGGATGGTGCGACCAATGGCTCTGGCTGTTTCAGTATCGAGATGACCGACTACGACTGGAAGAAACCGGAAACTGTCGAGCGCCTTCTGAAGAAGGGGTAGAACGATCTGGACACTGTGTTCTTGATTTGTTGCAGCAGGGTATACCTTGAAATGAGGTGATGCGCTGAGTTTTTTGATCAGCGCGGTGTCCAATTCTGTTTCGCCTAGTGGTGTTGCATAGTGTGTAGCATCAGGAAGGCTCGCACTATTGTGTAGGGGTAGTCGGTGACTCGGGCCGATCACTATCACGCGGTTCCACGTGCGGCCGCCAATCTGCTTGATGCCGTAGGCTGCGGTCTGGCCTGACCAGCGAAGCCCGGCATGTGGCAAGATCAGTGCACACACATTGGTAAGTTCTTTGGCCTTTGCCGCATTCAAAAACCCCTGAATTTGTGATGCGAGAAGCCGGCTGTCT
>FWPV01007873.1_pt1 | contig 19017 bp, 18 predicted proteins | sample 2228371 | NCBI WGS metagenome assembly FWPV01 (sample SAMEA103939776, study PRJEB20133) | metagenome
TAAAAATAATCTAATGGGGTAGAAAATGAAAGCCATAGAGATAAAACCAGATATTTATTGGGTTGGTGCAATTGATTGGGCTATCAGAGATTTTCATGGATATCTCACACCGAATGGTTCTTCATACAATAATTATCTTATCCTCGATGAACAGATCACACTTCTTGATACTGTAAAATACAATTTTGCAGATGTTACAATCGACAATATTAAAAGTATAGCTGATCCATCAAAAATAAAAAATATCATAATCAATCATATAGAGAATGACCATGTTACAAGTCTCGATAAAATATTCTCACTCACCCCAAATGCTACAATCTATATAACAGAAAGAGGTAAAAAAGGGCTTGTAAGGTTTTTCGACATATCTAAATGGGATATTAGAACAGTAAAAACAGGGGATACACTTAACATTGGCAAAAGGAATCTTCTTTTTATCGAGACACCAATGCTCCACTGGCCTGATTCAATGATGACCTATATTAAGGAAGACAGAATTTTAATCAGTCAGGATGCGTTCGGACAGCATATGGCTTCTTCTGCAAGATTTGATGACGAGTTTATAAATTGTTCCTCAATATCAGAACTTGAGGATGCAGTAAAAGATTATTATGCAAATATATTAATGCCTTTTGGTGCGCTTATTAAAAATAAAATAGAAGAACTCCAGAAACTCGGGCTTCAAATAGACATCATTGCACCAGATCACGGAATTATATGGAGAAAGGATCCTATGAAGATTATAAATTTGTATCTTGATATGGCAAACGGGAAATCAGACATGAGAGTCGTAATAATATACGATACAATGTGGCAGAGTACAGAACAAATGACTCTCCCGATTGCTCAAGGCATAAGGGATGAAGGTGTAGATGTGAAGATAATAAAACTCAGAGCAACACCCTTAAGCATCGCTGTGAAAGAATTCTGGAAGGCAAGAGGATGTCTTGTTGGCTCTCCGACTCTTAACAATTCCATGTTCCCGACTATTGCAGAATTTCTTTCTTACTTAAAAGGTTTGAGACCAAAAAACCGTATTGTTGGTGCTTTTGGCAGCTATGGATGGGGCGGCGGAGCAGTTAAAGATATATACGAAGAATTCAAGAAAATGGGGCTTGAAATAATAGAGCCTGGGATTCAGGTTGTTTATAAACCATCACCTGAAGACATAGATAGATGTTATGAATTCGGGAAGGATTTTGCAAAAAAAGTAAAAGCTTATCACACACAATTTTAAAAATGAATATAGAAACCATTCTTCTCGTTCTTGAATCAGTTCTGCTTATAGCTACTATCGTACTTTTGCTTTATAGTCTTAAAGAAGGTAGAGGCAGGAAAAATCTTTTGTTGGAAGTAGGGAAGGTAACAAAAATCCTTACACGGCAGGAATATTTTCTTATTGTTGTGGATTCTATGACAGAGGCAAATGAAGAATTAGTGGGTATTATCACAGGAAGGTCACCAACAGATGAGGATAAAAATAGAATCAAAGATATCATACATAATATAGAAAGCCTGTCAAAAAAAGGTGTAAAGTTAAAATATCTTATCCCTAAGTTTCACGACCGTTTGCATATAGGATATTTATACTCAAAGGCAGGAGCAGAAGTTCGATATAGTATCTGTGCAATAGCAAATAATATACGTTTTATTATTATTGATGATAAGATAGCAGTTATTGGTATCCCTGAAAGTACCGGGGAAAAAGAAGCTACCAGAAAAGGCTTTAGAATTCCTTCGGAGGGACTATCCGGAATACTTAAAGACCATTTTTATAGATGTTGGGAGGCAAGCACTCCATATGAGGCATTTGTTAAAGAAATAATACAACAGACTGGATTGTCACCAAAGCTAATTGGAAAAGAACTTCAAATAGATGAGCGAGAGCTTGAGACTTTGTTAAAACCATAATTAAAGGAGGTATTATATGTCAAAGACAGAGAAGAATCTTCAATACGCATTTGCAGGTGAATCACAGGCAAACAGAAAATATTTCGCATTTGCAAAAAAGGCTGACGAAGAAGGATATAAACAAGTTGCGAAATTATTCAGGGCAGCCGCAGAAGCAGAGACAATCCATGCTCTCAATCACTTAAGGGAACTTGGTGAAATTAAAAGCACTAAAGAAAATCTTGAAGTTGCGATGAATGGTGAAATTTTCGAGTTTAAGAATATGTATCCGGCAATGATTGAAGATGCGAAAGCTGACGAAGATAAAGGTGCTGAAAGGTCTTTCACTTTTGCTAACGAGGTCGAAAAAATTCACGCTGAGCTTTACAAAAAAGCGCTGGAAAATCTTGGAAAAAATCCTGAAGTTGATTATTATGTCTGTCAGGTATGCGGAAATACAGTTGAAGGGGAACCTCCTGATAAATGTCCTATATGTGGTGCTATGAAAAAGATGTTCAAGAAGGTCGAATAGATATTTATATAAAACTTTTATGTAATCCAATTGTATTATTGAAAGAAATCCCATCCCGAATGCTTTCGGGATCAGGTCAATGGAGCGTTTAAATGTAAGATTGTCATACTTCATTCGTAATGAGATTATAAGGAGCTATCGATGAAATTATTAAAGATGCCGTTATTTTATATACTTTTATTTATATTATTTTATACCAATCCCGTATCCGCCTATAAAGAAAAAGACTCATTGATGCATCAGCCATCCGTCAGCCCTCAAACTAAAGCCTGCATTGACTGCCACTACAATTTTACACCTGGCATTGTAAAAGACTGGGAAACAAGCAAGCATTCAAAGACAACTCCTGAAGAAGCCATGGAAAAATCTATTCTTGAAAAAAGGATTTCTGCTGAAAATGTACCAGAGAAACTTGCCAGAAATCCGGTAGGATGCTATGAATGCCATAGCTTGAATGGGAAAAACCACAAAGATAATTTTGAACATTTTGGTTATAGAATTAATGTCGTCGTCTCCCCGCATGATTGTCAGATATGTCATCCTGTTGAAGTCAGCCAATACTCAGATAGCAAAAAGGCTCATGCATATGGCAATTTGATGAATAATCCAGTTTATGCAACTCTGGTTGATATTATAACAGGACTTAAAAAAACAGAATATAATCGTATTATGGCAACAAAACCTTCAGCATCAACACTTCACGAAACATGTCTCGGTTGTCATGGAACAATAGTAGATGTAAAGGGGTTAAAAAATGTCACGACAAAACTTGGTGAGCTATCATTCCCTGACCTAACCAACTGGCCAAACCAGGGAGTAGGAAGAATAAATCCTGATGGAAGCTTCGGATCATGTACAGCCTGCCATCCCCGACATAGCTATTCTATTGAAATTGCAAGAAAACCTTATACATGCGGCCAGTGTCATCTCGATCCTGATGTGCCTGCGTGGAATGTATATCGCGAAAGCAAGCATGGAAATATATATTCCTCAAAATTCAGTGAGTGGACTTTCAACTCAGTACCCTGGGTAATTGGTAAAGACTTTAAAGCTCCGACCTGTTCAACATGTCATAACAGTCTCATCATCTCTCCATCAGGCAATATAATCGCAGAAAGAACACATGATTTCGGTTCTCGCCTCTGGATAAGAATCTTTGGATTAATATATACACATGCACAACCTAAATCAGGCGACACTACTAAAATCAAAAATAGGGATGGGCTTCCCATGCCGGTAACTTTTAAAGGAGAGCCAGCTTCAGGGTATCTGATTGATAGTGTTGAGCAGGGGAGAAGATTTAAGATTTTTGTCAATATATGTAATAACTGTCATAGTTCTGATTGGATTAATAGTCATTTCGCAAAACTTAATAATAGTATTAAAGAAACCGATGACATGATAAAAACTGCTACAAGTCTTATTACAAAAGCATGGGATAAAAAGATTGAGGACAATACAAACCCCTTTGATGAAGCAATCGAAAAAATGTGGATAAGGCAATGGCTGTTTTATGCAAACTCCATACGTTATGCTTCTGCTATGACGGGAGCCCCTGATTATACAAGTTTTAAGAATGGATGGTGGCACTTCGACGAAAATCTCCAGCGAATGATGGATTGGATAGAATTCAAGAAAGAGATAATAGAATAAGATCAAAATGAAAATAATCGCATTTCTTGGAAGTCCCAGGGAAGAAGGAAATACAGAACTCCTTTTGAGAGAAACGATTAAAGGAATTGAAGATTCAGGATTTAATGTTCATACATTCCGACTCAATAGCATGAATATAATGCCATGTCAAAACTGTGGAGGATGCGATGAAACAGGAACGTGTGTTTATGATGACGATATGACACAGATTTATAAGGCGATTAGGGAAGCTGAACGTATTATACTCGCCTCACCAATTTTTTTTATCAACGTCAGCGCCCAGGCAAAAATTATGATAGATAGATGTCAGGCGTTCTGGTGTGAAAAATATCTCCTTAAAAAACCTATTCCAGAGGGTACAAACAGTAGGAAGGGACTTCTACTTCTTGTTGGTGGAATGAAGGGTAAAATAGGTACATCAGGGCTGGAATGTGCAGAGAAGACAGCGAGAGCCTTTTTCAGGACTATCAGCGTTTCCGAGCACAAAACATTAGGTTATATAGAAATCGATGCAAAAGGTGCGATACTTAAGCATCCAACAGCTCTAAAAGAAGCTTATGAAGCAGGAAAGGAGCTTGTGAAGACTTAAACCCGCTCAACCCTTTTCCATCTACGATGAATCCAGAGCCATTCAGATGGATGCTGTCGTATATATTCCTCAATGTACTTAGAAAATCTTTCTGTATCTTCTTTTAAAGCTTGCTCTCGGTCACTGTTATTAGATAAAACTACTTCTTTATGAATTACTATTTTATGTCTTTTCCCTGTTCTATGAATAAAAGCAGGTAAAATAGCAGCTTCTGTTTTCCTTGCAATAAGAGCCGGTATTTTTGTTGTCCATGCGCCCCTTCCAAGGAAATTTATAACATAGCCCTCATCTGATAAAACAGCCTGGTCAATCAATATTCCAACACAACCGTTGCTCTTCAAAATCTGAAGAATTTTTTTGAGGGCACCCTGTTTATAGATTACACGATTACCGTAATACTCTCTAATCTTTTCCATAAGCTTATTCAAATAAATATTATTTATTGCACGTGCAACAACAAAAATTTTATGGAACTTTGCAGACATAACAATTGCCAACAGTTCCCAGTTACCACAGTGTCCTGTGATAAACAGTACGCCTTTACCTTTTGACTGTGCTGATAGAAAATTTTCTATCCCATCTATCTCTACAGAGTACACAATTTTTTTACCGAGACCATAATAAATCTTTATTATTTCTGCAAATGATCTTCCGAGATTTCTAAAATGCTCCTGAATAATTTTTTCTGGTGGCTTTGAAATTGTTATTGAACCTAATGATAATGTAGTTTTAAGGTTATCAATAGCAATCTTCCTTCTGCTACCCCAGAGGTAGAATAGCACAAGGCCGATTAGTTCTCCAAACTTTGTAGACAAACCAAAAGGCAGTATTGCAAGTGGGAAAGAAAATATTATTATTAAAAAAGCTTCAATAAAATGCAGCAATTTTTATTCCTTCTTCTCATCTTTTCCCTCTTCTTTTTCTCCCTCTTTCTCCTTTTTCTTTTCCATCGACTCTGATATTTCAGTAAGTCGTTTTACAACAAGATAATTAAAAGTTCCTTCTGGATATGTACCGTCGTCTCTGAGTTCACCAATTTTCATCCCGGTCATAATTTCAAGACCTTCATCAACCTTCTCTATCGCGTAGATCGAAAATTTGCCATTCTTAACTGCTTGAACAACATCGTTTTTCAGCATCAGATTTTTTACATTCCTTTTCGGAATAATTACTCCATGACTATTATCAAGACCTTTTAACCTGCAGAGATCAAAAAACCCCTCTATCTTTTCGTTAATCCCACCGACAGGTTGCACATCTCCATTTTGATCCATCGATCCAGTAACCGCAATATTCTGCTTTAAGGGAACTCCAGCTATGCTGCTCAACAAAGCATATAGTTCTGCACAAGAAGCGCTGTCACCTTCAACCATCTCGTATAACTGTTCGAAGGTTATTGATGCAGACAGCGTTATCGGTTTTTTCGTTGCATATCTGCTTCCAAGATAGTTTGAGATGATGAGAATGGCTTTTTCGTGAATTTTGCCACTCATCTTTGTCTCCCTCTCTATATTCACTACACCTGCTTTTCCTGCATAGCAACTCGCCGTTATTCTGGATGGTTTACCAAAACTGTAATCGCCAAAATCAAGCACAGCAAGTCCGTTAATCTGCCCTACTTTTTCACCATCTGTTTCTACAATAATCGTACCATCCATAATCATCTCTCTCAGACGTTCCTCAATTTTACTGTTCCTGAATATTCTTTCATCAATCGCCTTCTGTACATGTTTATCAGTTACAACTTTACTATTGGACTTTTTTGCCCAATAACTTGCTTCTCTTAATATGTCTGTAATATCACTAAAACGTGTAGATAATTTACTTTGATTCTCTGCAAGCCTTGAACCTGTCTCGACTATCTTTGCTACTCCAGTAGGATCAAATGGCAGGAGATTCTCTTCTCTACATATTGTTGCTATAAACGATGCATACTTCTGAATATTATCCTCAGTCCTGTTCATCCTGCTATCAAAATCAGCCTTAACTTTAAAAAGTTCTCTGTATTCTTCATCAAGGTTATAAAGAAGATAATACAGATATGGATTTCCTATTAGTATGACCTTAATATCGAGTGGAATAGATTCAGGCTTCAGAGTTGTTGTTGATATCAATCTGTATTGTTCCCATACATCCTCTATTTTCAGTTCTTTGTTTCTGATAGCTCTTTTCAAGGCATCATATGCAAAAATATTCCTCAGCAGGTCAATCGCATTGATAACAATATACCCTCCGTTCGCCTTATGGAGCGAACCCGCCTTTATCATCGAAAAGTCTGTTAAGGCAATGCCGTATTGAATCTTGTGTTCGATTCTTCCGAAAAGATTGTAATAGGTTGGATTACTCTCAAATATACATGGTGCACCCTTGCAATCCTTATTGTTTACAAGAACATTTACCATATATCGTATAAAAGTTGGCTCAGCCCTTGGCATTTTCATAAACGGCAATTGTGGCGTCTGTTCTTCCTGAACTTTAAAGTCATCAAGATGGTCCAAAATATCTTCTTTTACATCTTCAAGATATGATGTAATTTTCTCATACTCTTTAAACTTATTCTTGAGGTCGTCGATTAGATGACCAACTACAGAAAGAGCAGCTTCTTTTTCAAGTTTTGCAACAGCTTCTTTCACCAACTTTTCGGTTTCTCTTATGATCCGCGCAACATCATTCAGCTTTTCCTGCAAAGTTTTACCTATTTCATCCAGCCTTTTTCTTGTTTTTTCGTCAAGCAACTCATATTCCTCTTCAGTAAGGGGTTCTCCTGTCTTTTTGACTGGAACGATTATCAATCCACTCACTGTCTTTCTTAGGGAAAATCCTTTTTCCTGAGCTTCCTGTTCAAGACTATTGAAAATCTCGCGTTGTCTTTTCTGTGATTCCTCTAAAATTTTATTTTTCTGCTTTTCATATTCCTTCGATTCAAATACCTTGGGGATTTCCGCCTTGAGTATTTTTATCATTTCTTCCATGCTTTTCTGAAATACGACCGCATCCCCTGGCTTCATCGAGATAGCTACAGGCGAATCAGGATCCTTAAAATTATATAAATAGCACCAATCGGGTGGTACTGGTTCGCTTAGTGCTTTCTGTGAAAGAAATGACTTTACAGTGGTCATTTTGCCAGTACCATACTCACCGAGGATAAAAATATTAAATCCTGTACTTTCTAAACTAAGACCAAAATCAATAGCGTGTAGTGCCCTATCCTGTCCAATAGTATATTTTGAGTCAGGAAGCTCATCTGTTGTTTTAAATTTAAAAATCTGAGGATCACAGAAACTATATAGCTCATCGAATTTTAATTTTTCAGGCATATAATCCCTCCATGCAAAGTTTATTTAATATTTTTAACTTTTATAGTTTAAACAGTTTACACTGTTTTTCTAATCGTTTCAACTCAGCGAATTAATAAACCACTTCTTCACTTTTTAGTCTACATCTCAACCGTCACCAGTAAAAACTATAGCTACTGTATGTTTTTATTGAGTGATAGAAATGGATTGCTACGGTTTTATGCCCGTGGATGATGTTTTGAATAAACCTGCTTCAGCCTCTCTGTTGTGACTTTTGTATAAATCTGTGTTGTTGATATATCGGAGTGCCCGAGCATTTTCTGTAAAGAACGTAGATCGGCTCCTCCTTCAAGAAGATGTGTAGCAAAAGAATGCCTCATAACATGCGGGGAAATTTGGATGCCAAGACTTCTGCCAAACGCCTTGATAGCTTGCCAAAAACGCTGTCTTGTCATCGGACTACCTCTGCTGGTAACAAAAAGAAAATTAGAACGTTTCTTTTTAAGAATTTTCGATCTTTGCTGAATAATATATCGTTTAATCGCTTCAATAGCCCTTAAATTTACTGGCACAATCCTTTCTTTTGATCCTTTTCCAACAATTCGTAGAAATCCAGCTTCTAAATTAACATCCTCAAGCTTCAGTGATATGAGTTCACTGACACGCAACCCCGAAGAGTACATAAGCTCAAACATAACATGGTTTCTTGCTGAAATAGGATCAGACGCTCCAGACAAACTCGATTCGAGTAAAGTCCTGATGTCAGAGATACTGAGTGACTTTGGAAGTCTCTCCCATCGCTTTGGAGATTGAAGGCTCTCTGAGGGATCATCTTTTCTTAAGCCTTCAATAAGAAGATATTTGCAGAAACCCTTTATTGAAGACAAGAATCTGCACACACTTGAAAGCGAATATCCTTTATCTTTCAATTTTTCGAGAAAATCAATAATATCAGTTCTTGAGAAATTGAAAAAATCCTTTCCTTTTAAAGAGAGAAATTTAAAAAATTTCTTTAGATCAAAAGCATATGATTCGACAGAGTTTCCTGATAATCCTTTTTCTACTGACATATATGTAAGAAAATTTTTCAGTATTTCCATACGAAGATTTAAGAATTATTATTATATATATTTTTTACTTCCTCTGTATATTCACCATTTTCCCTATAAATGTAAAGTGGCTTTTCTATTTTCAATCCAGATCTTCCTCCCTTTACTGATTCCAGCAAAACCATCTTTGCTTCTGTAGAAGGAGTTGAATGAACAAACCGTAATCTTTTTGGCTCAAGGTCATTTTCTCTTATAGTTTCAATGAGTTCAGTAAGTCTCCAGGGATCAAAGATTACACAGAAACGTCCCTTTGTTACTGCCATGTTAGCTGCTGATCTAACAAGGGCATAAAGACTTAAGTTTATTTCGTGTCTTGCAATAGCTCTTTCCTCTTCAATATTTATGCGTCCACTCTTGAGTCTCCTGAAAGGGGGGTTTGATACGATAAGGTCAAATATATTCTTCCTGCTTAGTTTTGCAATATCAGCCTTTATAATACTTATCCTGTTTTCAAGGTTATTTAATCGGACATTTTTTTCAGCAAGCTTTACAAGGGTTTCCTGTATTTCAAAAAGTGTAACGTCAGCTTCAAGATATTTTTTTGCGAGCAAAATCCCAATAATGCCTGAACCTGCACCAAAATCAGCTATATGCTTCACCTTTCTAATTTTTACAAAATCATAAAGAAGGAGAGAATCCAGGGAAAATCGATATCCTTTTTTTGATTGATAAAGTTGTATATCGCGGATACTGTCAAGAGTGATTTCCATGGAATACAAAAAATGTGAAATTCTGATAATTTTTAAAAAACACCGTTTTCTTTAAGAATTGATATAAATATCTCTACAATTTCTGGATCAAATTGTGAGCCTGCATATTTTTTCAGCTCATTCACTGCTTCATTTATTGAAAGTGCTTTCCTGTAAGGACGATCAGTTGTCATCGCACCAAATGCATCAGCGACAGCAATGATCCTTGCACCCAGTGGTATATCTTTTTCTTTTAACCCATCAGGATACCCTGTGCCATCAAAGCATTCCTGATGATGCTTAATGATTACTCTGGCATGCTTTAATGGCTCAACCTTTTCAATAAGCTTTGCACCGTTTGAAGGATGTTTTTTGATGACATGCATTTCTTCTTCAGAAAGTTTGCCTGCTTTCATTAATATATTATCAGGCACTGATATCTTACCCAGATCATGTAAAAGTGCTGCTTTTCTTATATTTTCGATCTCATTGTCAGGAAGTTTAAGTTTTTTGGCGATCTGAACAGAGTATTCGGAAATATCTTTCATATGTTTGTCAGTATATTGATCCCTTGCTTCAACTACACCTGAAAGTGTAATAATTGTAGAAAGATAAGACTGTTCAAGTTTCTCGTAAAGACGTGCATTTTCAATTGCGGCCGCAGCCTGCCCACCCAGTACAGAAATTAGTTCCACATCCGCAGGAGTAAATGGTTGTTTAGTGCTGATTCTACATATACACATAATCCCGATTGTATTACTCCTTATCGTAAGAGGCACAAAGATAGCTGATGATATTTCTTCAATTACCCTGATCTTTTCCAGTTCTTGAGGAAGTTTCTTATCAGGAGAAATAAGATAAGGTTTTTTCTCTTTTACAATTAATGAAGCGATGATATCGGAATATTCATGTGCAAAATCTCTTATAAACTGTGGTGTTAATCCATAATATTCTTTCAAAGTCATTCGGGAATTGCCTTCATCTGTCAATGCAAGCCACACTTTATCAGCTTTAGTTTCTTTCACTGCGATATCAACTATTAACTTAAGGAGTCTTTTGGGATCCACCTCTCCAATAATCTCTTTGCTAACTTCAAAAAGTGGCATTAATGCACGCATTCGAATATTTTCTTTGAGTAATCTAGTCTTTTCCAGTGCCTCTGCTACAGACCCAATTAGTTCTGATGGAGTAAATGGCTTCAATAAAAAGCCCTGTGCACCTAATCTTAAACTTTTTATAGCGATATCAAGAGTGCCGTAACCCGTAATAATAATGATAGGCACTTCGTTATTTTTTGACCTGACGTGACGTATAACATCCAGACCATCCATTTTCGGCATTTTAACATCTGTTAATATCAGATCGAATTTTTCTTTCTCAAAAAGTAATATGCCTTCTTGACCATTTGAAGCCGTTCTAACATGGTATTGAAGTTTTTCGAGTATATCAACAGAAAGACTTCTTATTGAATCCTCATCATCTATAACCAAAATTTTTTCTCTATCCACAATGATTACTTTCCATCAAAACTGTCTAAAATAAGAGTATAATAAATTGATTATTCCGGGCAGCAATGATTTCTCATAATAACTAAAATTTTTTATAACATTATTTTCTGATAAATAACAATACGCACTCAATTTTTATGCCAATTAAATAGACGCTTATTTCCAAAATAGCTATTCTTTATTTTCACAATAAAAAAGGTCATGCAAACACATGACCTTTTTTATTATAAAATTTATAATAAATTAAAGATTCTAACCTGTTTTTCTCTCTGCTATCTGTATTCTTGTGACAGCCCTTTCAAGGGCTGAGGTTGCTCTTGCATAATCAAACTCTTCTATCTTTTTTAACCTCTCTTCAGCTCTTTTCATTGCTGCCTTTGCTCTTTCAACATCTATATCTTCGGCTTTTTCTGCACTATCAGCAAGAATCACAACCTTATCAGGTCCAACTTCCGCGTATCCCCAGTTTACAAATACATATTTTGTTGTATTTCCTTTTTTATAACTAAGCATTCCTATTTTCAGGGTGGTAATAAAAGGGACATGACCAGGGAGAACTCCGAATTCACCTTCACTTCCTGAAGCAGTAATTTCATCAACTTCATCGCTTATCACAAGACCATAAGGAGTTATAACTTCTAACTTTAAATTTTTTTCCATAAATCTATCTCCTACTAAGACTTTTAAGTCTCAAATTCTCAATTTTGCTCCTTCTATATCTGTCTGCTCCAGCCGAGCTTCTTTGCCTTCTCTTCAGCTTCCTCTATTGGGCCAATCATGTAAAATGCCTGCTCTGGCATATCATCATATTTACCCTCTAATATGGCTTTGAAGCCCTTTATTGTATCCTCGATCTTAACATACCTTCCAGGAGTGCCTGTAAATGTCTCCGCAACATGGAAAGGCTGGCTGAGAAATCTCTGTAGTTTTCTTGCCCTTGCAACTACAAGCTTATCATCCTCAGATAGCTCCTCAATGCCGAGGATTGCTATAATATCCTGAAGCTCTTTATATCTCTGTAAAACAGCCTGAACACCTCTCGCAACAGAGTAATGCTCCTCTCCAAGAACCTTTGGATCAAGAATCCTTGATGTTGAATCAAGAGGATCAACACCAGGGTATATGCCAAGCTCAACAATCTGTCTTGAAAGAACAACAGAACCATCAAGATGTGTAAAGGCTGCTACAATTGCAGGGTCTGTTAGGTCGTCTGCCGGGACATATATTGCCTGCATGGATGTAATAGAACCTTTCTTTGTAGTAGTAATCCTCTCCTGAAGTGCACCCATGTCTGTTCCGAGTGTTGGCTGATAGCCAACTGCTGAAGGCATTCTTCCGAGAAGAGCAGATACTTCTGCCCCAGCAAGCGTATATCTAAAAATATTATCTATGAATATAAGGACGTCTTGACCTTGATCTCTGAAGTATTCTGCTACTGCAAGGGCTGATAGGCCAACTCGAGCCCGCACCCCTGGCGTCTCATTCATTTGGCCATAAACAAGCGCAACATTTGGAAGAACACCAGAATGCTTCATTTCCAGATAAAGGTCATTGCCCTCTCTTGTCCGCTCACCGACTCCAGCAAAAACAGAAACACCACCATGTTTCATTGCTATATTATGGATCATCTCCATAATGATAACGGTTTTACCAACACCAGCACCACCAAACATCCCCATCTTTCCACCTCTAACAAAGGGAACAATAAGATCGAAAACTTTGACACCTGTCTCAAACTGCTGTGTTGTAGCTACCTGATCTACGAAATCAGGAGCTGGTCTGTGAATAGGAAATCTCTCTTCACTTTCGATAGGACCTAACTCATCAATTGGCTCTCCAAGAACATTAATTAGCCTTCCAAGTACAGGTTTCCCAACAGGCACTGTTATCGGCTTTCCTGTGTCAATTACATCCATCCCTCTTACTAAGCCATCTGTAGAACCCATCGCAAGGGTTCTAACCTTATTATCCCCCAGATGGGCAACTGTCTCAAGGGTAAGATGAATTTCTGGAATACCCTTTGCAGGATCTCCTTTTTCATCTATCCTCAACGCATCAAGGATTTCCGGTAATTCCTTTTCGAACTCCACATCAACAACTACGCCGATTACTTGTGATACTTTTCCTTTATTCTCCATAATTATAACCCCCTATCTAATAATCTTTATTCTTTAACCTCAAAAAAGAACTGATCACTTTGCTTTTAATGCCTCAACACCACCAACAATATCCATCAGTTCCTTTGTGATGGTAGCCTGCCTGACTTTATTTGCAATCAATGTAACCTTTTTAATGAGCTCTTCACAATTCTTTGATGCATTCTCCATTGCGTTCATCCTTGCAGCTTCTTCTGCAGCAGATGATTCAAGAAGTGCCCTGTAAATCTGTATCTCAATATATTTTGGCAAAAGCCTTTCAAATAGTATCCTTGCAGAAGGTTCGTAGAGGAAATCACTTGATAGAGGAGCTCTTTCTGCACCAGCTTCTTCAGACTCCATTTCTTTAATAGGAAGAAGCTTTACTGTAGAAAGCTTCTGAGAAATAAGACTCTTAAATTCATTATATATGAGGACAACCTCATCAATAGACTCTTTTGTATAATCCTCAATTAAATCATTAGCAATCTCCTGAGCATTTGCGTATGTTATCTTTCCAGATATTCCAATCCACGACTTCTTCATCGGTATGTTTCTTCTCCGAAAGTAATCGCGTGCTTTCCTCCCCACAATGGATAAACTTAATTCTGCGCCTTCACTTTTGATAGATTCAATATATTTTGATGCTGCCTTTAGTATATTAGTATTAAAAGCTCCGCAAAGCCCTTTATCAGAGGTTATCACTAAAACTCCTACAGTTTTTCTTGGTCTAACTATAAGAAGGGGATGGAGTTCCCTTTCTGCAACCTTTGCAAGATCCGAGAGAACTGTATTCATGCCGATGGCATATGGCCTGAAATTCAACATCCTGTCTTGAACCTTCCTCAGCTTTGCAGCGGCAACCATCTTCATTGCACTTGTTATCTTCTTTGTGCTCTGGATTGCTTTTATTCTCTTCCTTAAATCTCTTAGAGTTGGCATCTATCCTCCTGATCAATAGACTACATAGTAATTAAAAGCTAACTTTAAAACTTAAATGTCTTTTTAAAGTTTGTGGCTGCTTCAGTCAGCTTTGCTCTAAGGTCATCATCTAAAGCCTTCTTTTCCATCAATTCCTTCTTTAAGTCCTGTTTTTCAGCTCTAATATATCTTAGAAATCCCTCTTCAAAAGGCTTTACTGCCTCAATAGGTAAGTCATCAAGAAAACCTTGAGTACCTGCGTATATAAGTATTATTTGTTCATCCACAGGCATTGGTACATATTGGTCTTGCTTTAAAAGCTCAACCATCCTTTTACCTCTTTCAAGCTGTGCAAGGGTTGCCTTATCAAGATCAGAGGCAAACTGTGCAAATGCTGCAAGTTCTCTATACTGAGCAAGGTCAAGCCTGAGCATACCAGCGATCTGCTTGTATGCCTTTATCTGTGCTGCACCTCCAACACGGCTAACTGATAGGCCAACATTTATTGCTGGTCTTACACCACCATAAAATAATTCTGTTTCTAAGAATATCTGTCCATCGGTAATGGAAATAACGTTCGTTGCTATATATCCAGATATATCTCCTGCCTGTGTCTCTATAACTGGAAGGGCTGTAAGGGAACCTCCACCATACTCATCAGACATCTTTGCTGCCCTTTCGAGGAGTCTTGAGTGAAGATAAAATACGTCACCAGGATAGGCTTCACGGGCTGGTGGACGTCTAAGTAGAAGTGAGAGCTGTCTATATGCGTAAGCTTGTTTCGAAAGATCATCATAAACAACAAGGGCATGCATCCCTTTATCACGGAAATATTCACCCATTGCGCATCCTACATAAGGCGCAATATATTGCATAGGTGCAGGATCACTCGCTGTTGCTGCAACAACGATCGTATGTGCCATAGCTCCATATGCTTCAAGGATATCAACTGTACGCACAACAACAGGTTTTCTTTGTCCAACAACTACATATATACAGATAACATCCCCACCCTTCTGATTTATAATAGTATCAATCAATATTGCAGATTTTCCCGTCTGGCGGTCACCTATAATGAGCTCTCTCTGTCCTCTCCCAATAGGAATCATGGCATCTATTGCCTTAATACCTGTCTGGAGAGGCTGATTTACAGGCTGCCTCTTTATTATTCCAGGCGCTACAACATCAACCTGTCTTGTTTCAGTAGTGTTGATAGGACCCTTGCCATCTATTGGCCTACCAACAGCATCCACCACTCTTCCTATCAATGCCTCACCAACAGGACAGGACATAATTTTTCCTGTACGCTTTACGATATCACCTTCCTTAATTAGTTTATCTTCGCCAAAAAGAACTGCTCCAACTGAATCTTCCTCTAAGTTCAACACCATTCCAACAACATTATTCGGAAACTCTAATAGCTCAGCAGACATAGCATTGTCCAATCCATATATCCTTGCAACACCGTCACCAACATAAGTAACAACACCTATCTCACTGACATCAACTCTCTTCTCAAAATCCGTTATCTGTTTTCTTAAAAGTTCACTTATTTCTTCTGTTTTTATTGTACCAATAGCCATAAAATCACCCCTTTATAAGATCATTTTTTAAAAGCCTTAATTGGCCTTTTATGCTCGTATCATACATGGAACTCCCTATTTTTACAAGAATACCACCTAAAAGCGAAGGATCTAAAACATACTCTAAATCTATATCTCTGTCCGTTGCTTTTTTCAGACATGCTTTCAGTTTGCTTTCATATTCCTTACTTATTTCAATCGGCGTCATAACAATTGCTTTAGCCTTTTTCTTACTTTCAAGATATAGGCTTGTAGCTACTTTAATAATTTCAGATAATAGCATAATAACATTGATTTCCGCCAGATACAATATAAATTTCATTGAACTTTCAGAGAGTTTAAGCCTTTCTGAAATTTGTTTAATTACATTTTCCCTTTCTTCAGCTCTAAACTGTGGGTTAATGAGTAGATTTTTGAATTCCTGACTTCTAATCATGAGGTCATTAATTGAATTAATCTCGGCAAGTACTTGGGGAACATTCTCTATATCAACTTTTCTGAGCAATACCTTTGCATATCTTTTTGCTTCTCTTTTTTGTATCAACCCTTTCCTCCTATCTTAGCAAGAGATTCTTCAAGAAGTCTTTCTTGTTCTTCCCTTGTTAATTTTTCTTTTAATTTCTTTTCTGCAAGTTCCATGGCAAGTTCAACAGCTTCAGCTTTAATCTCTTCTTTTGCGTGTTTAAGTTCATATTCTATATTTGTTTTAGCCTGTTCTAATATTCTTTCTTTAAGTTTAGAAGTTTGCTCAATAATCGCTTCGCGTTCTTGTTCCCCTGATTTTTGTGCAACAGCTATAATTTTCTCTATCTCTTCATCTTTCTTTTTTATCCTGTCTTCCACTTCCTGTAATGCCTTCATAGCAGCTTCTTTAGCTGCCTTAGCTTCATTAAGTGTCTTTTCTATAAGCTCTGTTCTTGTTTTTAAAAAATTCTGAAAAGGTTTTTTTGCAAACTTCCAGAGGATTATTATTAGAATCGCAAAATTTATAATTTTCCACATATAATCTTTCCAGAGTGGTGTATGTCCTGCTTCCTCTCCTCCACTACTTCCTAAAGCATAAGATGCGAGAAAAATACTGTAAACAAACAATAAAGAGAAGATATAATTTGTGAGCTTTTTACTCTTAAGTTTTAAATTTTGACCTATTCTTATTCTTATCATACCGTCACCAACTTTCTAACAATTTCATCAGAGAATTTATCAACATCAGCCCTTAAAGCCTTCCTTGCCTTTTCAGCTTCAGCCCTTATCTCTATTTTTGCTTTTTCAAGCATCTGAGATGCCTCTGCTTCTGTAGCAGATAAGATCTCTTTCTGTCTATTAAGGCCTTCTACTTTGAGCATCTCAAACGTTTCTTTTGCCTTATTTCTTGCCTCAGCAAGCTCTTTATTCAACCGTGCAATACTCTCTTCTCTTTTATTTGCCATTTCCTTGGCAGAATCGAGCGCTTCTTTAACAGTATTTTCTCTTTCTTTGAAAAGATTCATGATGGGCTTGAAAAGAATTGCCCTTAAAATGAAAAATAAGATGAAAAAATTTAAAGCCAAAACAAATATCCATTTGTTTAACTCAAGCATATTTCACCTTCCATAATGGAGATTAAAAACACGGAAGATTACCACAGTACAAAAAAGATTGTCAAGTTATTTTTAAGGTCTTTTAAAATTTTAAATTTAACTTATAATAGAGTCCAATTTTGATTAAATAATGTTGTGTTAAAATTAAAATATATGTTTCGTGAAAAACTAAGAATTTTAAAGAAAAAAAGTCTTTTGAGGACAATAAAAGACAGGGAATCAACTCAGGGACCAAGGATAAAGTTTAATAATAAAGAATATATAAATTTCTGTTCTAATGATTATCTTGGGCTTGCGAATCACCCAGACATAATTGGAGCTGTAAATAATTCTTTAAATAGATATGGATACGGAGCAGGTGCCTCTCGACTTCTTAGCGGAGGAAGCATCCTTCATAAAGAACTCGAAGTAAAAATCGCTCGATTCAAAGAGACAGAATCAGCCATCTTGTTCAATTCAGGTTATACAGCAAATATAGGTATACTAACTGCTATTACAAATGAAAATACATCAATATTTAGCGATAAGTTAAACCATGCAAGCATTATTGACGGATGCAAGCTTAGTAAATCAAACACTTTTATTTACAGACATAAAGATGTCACACATCTTGAAGAATTATTAAAAAAATCTGTTACAAAAAAGAAAATCATTGTAACAGATAGTGTTTTTAGTATGGATGGAGATATTGCTCCAGTTAAGGATCTCTACAGTTTATGTCAAAAATATAAAGCAATGCTATATATTGACGATGCTCATGCAACCGGTGTTTTAGGAAATGGCAAAGGAATTCTCACTCACTTTGACATAAAACCAGAACCCTGGATCATTCAGATGGGTACATTTTCAAAGGCTTTTGGTTCATTTGGCGCTTTTCTTGCTGGCAGTAACGATGTAATCCAATGGGTTTTAAATAATGCAAGAAGCCTGATTTATTCAACAGCCTTGCCCACCTGTGTTATTGCAGCCTCCATAGCTGCGTTAAATATCATTGAAAATAATCCTGATGTAATCAAAAAACTCTGGCACAACAGAAATAAGGTAGCTAATGGCATTCAAAGAATAGGTTATGATATCATGGGTACTGAAACACCAATAATACCTATCAGAACAGGGAGCTTAGAAAATACTACGCGGATATCAACGTATCTTTTTGATCTCGGGATATATGCTCCTGCTATTAGACCTCCTACTGTTCAGGAACCGCGCATAAGAATAACGATTACTGCAGCACATACAGAAGAGGACATAGAGCGGCTGATTGATGCTTTAAAAAAGGCACGGCAAATTCAAACCAGTCTAAAATAATAATATAGTTATGGCTGGATACCTAAGATACCTAATAAACACAATAAATTTACAGGATATTTAATATGACAGACCTCTTTTATGAGGACATTTTTGATAATGTTCATATGTCTCGTATATAGAAAATTTACATTTATTTTTTATAAAGTGTCGCCATTGTGTTTAAACGCATCTTTATAAGTTTTTGCATCTAACCTATTGAAATTATTAGATTCTCGTTT
>FWPV01007875.1_pt1 | contig 19014 bp, 14 predicted proteins | sample 2228371 | NCBI WGS metagenome assembly FWPV01 (sample SAMEA103939776, study PRJEB20133) | metagenome
TATTAAAAAATATCTAAATTGTTTTAGGTTTTTCTAATTTTTTTATTTTCCAAGAAAATCACACACTATCCGAAGTATTCTTCTAATAGGTTCAGCTGCTCCCCAAAGAAGCTGGTCGCCTACAGTGAAGGCAGTTAGAAATTGATGCCCCATTTTCATTTTTCTAAGCCTGCCGATTGGAACCAGCAGAGTACCCGATACTGCAGCCGGCGTAAGTTCATTAAGTGTTGCTTCTTTTGTATTCGGCACAACTTTTACCCACTCATGGTCAGAGCCTATCATTGCTGAGATTTCGTCGAGAGGTACATCTTTTTTAAGTTTGATTGTCAGCCCTTGGCTATGGCAGCGCATGGCTCCAACCCTTACACAGATGCCGTCCACCGGAATCGGGGTTTGTGTACCCAGTATTTTATTTGTCTCTGCGTAACCTTTCCATTCCTCACGGGTCTGGCCTTCTTCAACCGGTTTGTCAATCCAGGGAATGAGGTTTGCTACGAGCGGTATACCGAAATTTTCTGCAGGGATCTTATTGCTGCGTAACGAAGCCGTAACAGCCCGATCGATATCGAGAGCAGTAGCAGCCGGGTTGTCTAAAAGCGACTTTGCATCGGAAACAATATATGCCATCTGGGCGATAAGCTCGATCATATTTTTTGCACCCGCTCCTGATGCTGCCTGATATGTCATGCTCGATACCCACTCTATGAGATTCCGCCTGAAAAGTCCGGATAATGCCATAAGCATGAGACTTACAGTGCAGTTGCCCCCAATAAAATCTTTGATTCCTGACTCGAGCCCTTTTTGAATAACATCCTGATTTACAGGATCGAGAACAATAATGCTCGATTCACGCATTCTTAAAGTGGAGGCTGCATCTATCCAATAACCTTTGAATCCTTCAGAACGCAGTTTATCGTAAACAGCTGTGGTATAATCACCGCCCTGACACGAAACTATTATGTCGAGTTTTTTAAGTTCATCAAGATTATTTGCATCCAGAAGAGGCGGCACATCGAAACCTATTGATGGCCCTTTGCCCCCAATCTTGGAAGTAGAGAAGAACAGTGGTTCAAAACCTTTGAAATCCCCTTCTGCAACCATCCTCTCCATCAATACCGAACCAACCATCCCACGCCAGCCGATAAATCCGACTCTCATGCAAAACTCCTCTCGAAAAAATAATACAACTTTATCCGTCGTCTTTAAGAGTTACTATTAATAAAGAATTTTAGGATATAAAAATATGTTAAAAATAATTAAATGAAAGAAGAAGGAAAAAATAAACTAAAAAGAAAAAACAGTAACTAATAGTCGAATTGACATCTTTCATACTTTTATTCTTCTATTAACATTTTTCAAGGCCCCGAAAGTCTGTAAAAAAAAACAATTGTTATTTGAGTATTTTATCCAATGTTACCAGGTATTAAATTAATTAATGGCAATGATCATTTTCTTTATTTTATAGGGGGAAATAAGGTTATGGTGCACGGTGAAATGATTACTGTTTCCACAAAAGGGTTTTCCGACATCAACGATATTACACAACAGGTACGCCGCATTGTTTCCAAATCATTGATACGGAACGGCATAGCGGTAGTTTGCGCTATAGGATCAACCGCTTCGGTTTCTACCATAGAGTATGAAAGCGCTTTAGTAAACGATATGCAGGATCAGCTCGAGAGGATGGTGCCGCATACAATGCAGACACGCCACAGCCGAACCTGGGGGGATGATAACGGCTTTTCACATATCCGTTCTACGCTGATGGGGCCGGGAATTACCATTCCGGTGGTCGACGGCGAAGTGGTGCTGGGCACATGGCAGCAAATTGTGGTTATCGACCACGACAACCGTCCCAGATCACGGAAGGTTTATGTTCAGGTGCTGGGGGAGTAAAGGGGAAGGTAGGAGAAAATGCTTATAAAAAAAGTCTCGTCTCGTCACGAGACCTGATTTATTATATGGCTGGTCAGGAGGGACTTGAACCCCCGACCCGGTGGTTAACAGCCACCTGCTCTGCCGACTGAGCTACTGACCAATCAATTTTCTTTTCTGCCGCTTTATTTACTTTTCTTTTTTCAGCAGAGAATTATTAATTTTAGACTTATAATATACTTTTCAGATAAACGTCAAGTCAATGTTCAGGCATATTGATGAAAAAAAGAGTCTTGTTGATTCTCACCCTTCTGATTTTTTCGCTGATCGGTTGTTCGCAATTTCCAATGGAACCACGGTCTCAAGTTTTGCACGACATTTACACCATTGCCATTAATTCATTACATCCGGATTCCATCTTCTTTTCTTATACAACCTACGGCAACCGGTTTTTCATTACTCCATTACACTATTTCGACAATCCGACCGAAGAGATTGAGGGCGCACTGATAAGGGATTTAAGTGTAACCGATGCAAACGGTTTTAATGTTGATACTACCTGTATTTTCGAACGGATCGGCCCTTTGACAAACCGGATAATCATTCTGCCGGAAAAAACTGTTTCCCCGGTTACAATCAACTATCGGCTCGATCTGTCGTCGATCCGTCACGATCCGGAAGTTAAGATGATGCCCGAAGTTCACATACACGACTCTTCACTTTTTCTTATAGGCGCCTATTGTTTCATTGTGCCAAAAATAAGCGGTCAAATAACAAGACTGTGGCGGACGTATCATTCGGTAAGAGTTAATATAACAGCTCCTGCGGAAATGAAAATATACGGTATTCCCTCCTGTTCATTTACATGCGAGAATATATATCAACTTCTTTTTCTTCAGCTTTCCGCCAATAGCAGGATACTTGCAAAAGGCCATGGAGGAGGAACAGACTTTATCTTTCTTGACTATCTCAATAAAACCTATAGGCCCGGACTTTTCGACTCCCTGTCGATTGTTTTCTCATCTATTCTTGACGATATAGCATCGAGATACGGCAGTTTTTCCGGTATGCCGTATACGGTAGGTATTCATGATATTTGGGGCGGACTCGAGGGGAGTTTTGGTTTTGCAATAGGAGAGCCTTTAGAAGGTGAAGACAGCAGGTTCGGTGAAATTCTTGCCCATGAAGCATTGCACCATTTTATAGGCATACGATGCGGAGAATACGATGACCAGTGGTGGAAGGAGTCGGCAGCAACATGGCTCGGTCTCGAGTGCGCCGTAAGGCTCGGTTTCTATCCCAAAGAGTGCTTCAGGCAGAGAATGACCTCAAGATTCGCCTGGGCCGATACCGCAAGGTTCAGAATATCCCTTTCCAGCGAACATCTGCGTTTACGGATGTTCGTGGATACTCTTTATATGCTTGTATACGATCGCGGAGCACAGGTGATGATGCTTCTGGATGTTCGTATACGTATGGGATCCGGTAACCGGTCTACACTAAACGACGTAATGGCAGATCTGTGCAGGCGCTTTTCGGGAAACGCTTTCACAAGAACCGATTTTATTTCAACGCTCGAGCTTTACGGAGCATCGGACGCATCCGAAATATTTTCTGCGCTCGTTGATTCACCGGATTCGGTTATGTCTGAGAAAGAACTTATCGAAACTTTCTCTCTGCTCGATTCGCTCGAAAATGCATGGTGAAAAAAAGGGGAGGGGAGGCTGCTTCTTACTGCTCCTCTTGCTTTGCAGGAAGCACCCGTGGTATACTGTTCCACATTACATTAAGTATCTCATCCCGCAGAAGATTATAACCCTCCTGATTGGGATGAAGAGGCGGCGAGTCGGCAAAAAGCGAAGTATTTGCAGTATTGGTATCGGAGGGATTCCACAGTACTGAATCGCTTCTGACAATACTAACCGCGAAACCGGCTGAGCGCAATGCGGCAACAGTATCGACAATATTTCTGTTATAATACCGTCTTTGAACGTTTGTCTGAGATGAAAAGGGAGGCGAAAGCAGCACATATAGGCGTGCCTTCGGGTTGCGTGTGATCATCCGGTTGAGCATAGCTGTTGTTGCCTTCATTTCGTTATCACTGAAACCCCCGTTTACTCCAAACATCACCACCCAGATATCTGCCGTCAGATTTGTATATGCATGATCCATAAGAAGTTGCATTTCTCGCGCCTGAGAACCGGAAATTGCAAAGCACGAATCATCGACGGGCAAACCGCTCATATGTCCTGTTGTCAAGGGGCCTACCGCCCTTACTCTTTCGAGATCACCTATACTATCGCGCAGAGACGCCAGAATTCCGGCTCTGAAACCTCCGCTTACGTTGTCTCCTGCGTAGCCCGCGACTATGGAGTGACCGGCAAAGCAGATTGTATGCTCCTCACCTACAAAAACGGATCCATTTCGGATGCTCTTTTGCCCCCTCGTGTCTGAAACGCAGAATAGCCAGTGATATTTCCCGATAGAATCTACACGAAGCAGGCCGGTATCCCGGCAGCAAAAAACCGTGTCGGGGTTGTATCCCCATACAATATAAGCAGTTAAAGAATCTTTGTCTGCATCGTAAAAACGTCCGTAAAAGCTTATATTGCCTGGCAGCGTTCCTTCAGAAACCCATATGGTGTCTCTTTCGGAAAGCGATAAGTGTTCTATAACGGGAGGCGTGTTGAACAGAACAATCATGGTGTCTTTGTAAAAGTATCCCAGTGTGTCCCTCACACCGGTAACAACCGTTACCCTGCTCTTACCTGTAAAGAATATCCTGTATTGAGGCGAAACCGTACTATCGTCCCATCCGTCCCCTCCCGTATCCCAGAAATAGAGCTGTGCCCTCCTTGATGTGTCGATAAACGTTCTTGTGATAAGTAAAGTATCTCCCACCGAAAGCATAGTATCGGCAAATGGCGTCATTCTTGGAACAGCATCAATCACCTGGACGGTACAGCGAACGGTCTCCGAATATATGGAATCGTCATCCACCGCTGTAACCTCCACCACGCGCCTTCCAACATCATCCAGCCTCCATACTACCGTCAATATGGTATCCGTTGAAACCATTTTTAACGGCCCATCCGGTTTTATTATAAGCCACCGGAAGCCTACGACACTTCCGTCATCGTCAGCCGGATGCAAAGTAAAAGTAGTGGAGTCATTTACCGTTGCCAATGGCGCGTAATCCACAGAGAGCCGCGGCGCAAGAGCCGAAACATATATGGCTATCGAATCGGCGTCTGAATAAAGGCCGTCATCGTCAACAACTCGACACCGGACAATATGCATGCCGCTATCCGGCATACGCCACATATATATGAAGGTATCGGAAGGAGAGGAAAACCACATACGGTGGGGCATATCCACCGACCACTGATATTTCTCGACTTTTCCGTCCCTGTCGTATGCACTGCAGTAAATCCGCACCGTATCGTTGACTGAAACAGACGTATTTCCCGACAGAGTGATAATATAAGGCTGCGACCCAATAACACTAACCGTCAGGGAGTCGGGAACCGAACGAAGACCGTCGTTATCTGTTGCCCATACGAATACTTTCTGTTCTCCTGTATCGGCAATTGTCCAGTAGACAATCAAACTGTCGGCGTCGGAAAAAAACTTTTTTTTGTTCCGGCTGCCAACAAGCCATTCGAACCTTTCTACTCCGCCGTCGCGGTCGGTTCCCACTGCCTTCAAGACAACAGCATCGTTGACCGACGCATACTGAGGCCCTGTAACGGATACTTGAGGTTTGAAGCATACAACACGTATGTAAATAGTATCTTTATGCGAAATAATATTCTTTCCGACTGGATCTATAGCCCATAAAACAATTCTTTTTATGCCTGTATCCGGAAATTGCCACAATGTCCGATAAACAGGTTCCGCAGTGGTGTCGCGCACCCACGAACCCTCCCGTAACCAGCAGTAAAGAAGATCTTCCGTCTCAAAGGAGTCTGCATCAGCCGTAACGGTAAGCGTACAGCGTACTGCAATCACCGAGTCGGACGCTGTTGCTTTTATTTCAAAAGCAAGAGGTTTCTGATCTTGCGGGTTATTATTGCATAGAATAAAAAAAAGAACAAATAAAGAAGATATAAGAAAGATTTTAATTCCAAAAACCATAAAGTAATCTTTTTATTTTTTGAGGCAAATACCAACAGATAAAAAAAATACCTTACTTTATTATTTCCCGCAACAGGCTGTCGATACGTGTAGTCAGTTTCTTTGCACCCCGATAGTTCAGATGATTTGTGTCGAAAGCTTCGTCATCCGTGTAATCGTGGTTGCCGAAATTATTGGCGTCATATAAGCCGAAATTTTTCTTTCTCATTTCTATTTCGTGAAGAACGGAATCGAGTTGCATATAGGTGGAACGGGACGGGCCGGCTCTTCCTGCCATACCGGTTTCCCGATAACGCGGGTTTTGAGGATAGTTGACGGCAAGAATATATATATTACGAGCAGCGGCCGAATCGATAAGCGCTTCGAGAAATAATATATTTTCCCGGACAATGGAGTCGTGGATCGAATAGTCTCTGCCTTCGATAATAGGTTCTCCCCATCCTGCACCAATATCCGGTTTGAGCTGTGCTCCGTCTTGACTGAATCCGTTCCATGATGTTTCGTTGAAAGCAGCAGCCTTTTCTGCAATCTGCAGGGGAATACCGTTACGGTAAAAGCCGTTGATGCTGTCGAGTTCATACCCTTTGCTGTCGTAAAGACCGGTAAGTCTGGGAAGGGAGGTGCGGCAATCTACGTTGAAGTAACTTGCGTCAAGATCAAGCACGATTACTCTCAACTGCGTTGCATGTAACAACACATATTGAAGCGCAATTGTAATACTGGTACCGATCGAACTTTGCGGCCACGCAATATTAAGGGCTTTAAGACAGGTGATGGAAGCGGGGTCGAATCCGTAGTATGCAGGAGAGTTCCCTATTGCGATACAAGAAACTTTATCGCGTTCATGCCAGAAAAGCCTAAGCTTCTTCGCAAGCGTAATCTGTCCTCCGGTCTGGATAGGTACGTCGTATTTTCCGAAACAGCGATACGGGTCATCGGTTTCAGATACTTCCGAAGGATCGATCCATACGGCTACGTCGCGAAGATTCTTTCCTGAAATTATCCTTTCGCATGCGCCGTTTGTTCTGTTTATTATTACCAACGCGTCATCGTCTCCCTCGGTAATGGTTTGAGCGACGGCCGCTATCGCTCCCGGGTAATTTGTCCATTCTGTAAAGTTCCATCTGTCGTACCCTTCGGGCGGTTCGAACCATGCTGATATATGTTCCTCGGTAAAGAGACGGGTATTTGCAATAAAAAGAACCGAATGGAAACCGTAAGATTTCCCCACCAGAGTACTCACAACCGGACAACCGAAATCAAGGAACAGCGCTTCTCCGGGTTCGGAACGGGAAGGAGACATCGAAAAATTACAAACCTGAGGGGTATCGGTTCTCCCGTTCCACGGAGGAACGAAATAATAAATATTGGTGTCGGAAAGCAACAAATCCACCAGTTTGGCCCTTGGGTATGCTGTCCCCAGAAAACGGCCGTCGCTGCTCAGACCACCGTGATAAGAGCCCGTTTCCCAAAGCGGTTCAGGTTGCCCCTGCAGTTTCCCGCCGGATATCTTCTGTCTGAAAGTCTTTTCCGTATACCATTGAGGCTGACTGTTGAGCGAAGCACCGTTTGTAAAAACAATAAAAGTATCATGCCCCCGGTTGTCAATCCACCACCTCGGAAGAAAACCCTCTCTGCAGTCTGTTAAAGGAAACAAAGTGTCGCTAAGTGCCCGCACCGTTATCATACTAAATCCCGACGTACCCTCTTCTTTCGATCCCCAGGCTATATATTTTCCGTCGGGAGAGATTGTAGGTTGGCAGACCATAGAATCGTCGCTGCACTTTACAATACGGACCGGTGAGGCGGAAAAATCTACCAGAGCGCATCGTCGGTTTCGGCCTGTGGTATAGACAAATGCCGCTTTTGCTCTGTGTGTTCCAACAAGTCTGATAATATCCGATTTATTACATACTATCGAAGCTTCAAGCGAATCGAAACCTCCAGTCATAATGCCGGCCGGAGTATTTGGGGCAATAAAAGCTCCCATTGCCGTTCTGAATCCGATATCAATCTGTGTTCCTGCATATGTCATTTCGTAGGGACCTTTACGGCATGAAGACCGTAAGAATGGAATGCTCAGACGGTACGATCCTCCCCGAACCGGTCTTTCCCAGGAGGCTTCGAACTGCTCCTGTGTAAGATGAGTAGGGCCGACCGGATTGACAAATAGCGAATCGATGTAAATTCCTAGCCAGTCGTTGACCCACTCGGCAGCATTGCCTGCCATGTCGAACAATCCGAAACGGTTCGGTTGTTTAAGACCTACCGGATGAAGACGGTTCCCGGAATTGTCGAAATACCAGGCATACATACCTGCCTCTTCGGATGATGAACCCCAAAAAAAATCTTCATTGCCGCCGGCTCTGCATGAATATTCCCACTCTGCTTCGGTAGGCAGACGGTAGCCGAAGCGGTTATAGTTTATTTTCAGGTTTTCCAGTATATATGGGCATGAACCTGCCTCCTTACAACGGGCAGTATAGGAATAAACGGTATCGTATCCTTCGATTTTACTTTTGCTGTTACAGTAGATTATTGCGTCATACCACGAAATATTGGTTTTCGGCAGTGAATCTTCATCATCGTTTCCGGTTCTTTCGTTGATATCTGACATTACGCGATTATACTCCCCAACGGTAACTTCATTGGCACTGATAAAAAAATCATAAGTAAATTTTACCGCATGAAGCGGTTTTTCAGTATTATTGGCTTTAGGACTATTCGATCCCATATAAAAAACGCTGTCTCTAGCAGAAATATAGACCATATTGCCGGGGCGTCCGGCAAAAATGGCACGAATATTCATATCTCCTTCTACCTGAATAGTCAGCAGATTGTCATTGGAAAAGCTCGCAGTATCCAGTTCCCACCCTACAAAAACCGCATTTTCAAAGGCTTCGGCAATAATATTTACCGTGTCGCCTTTCAGGAAGAAAGAACGCTGAGGAAATAAAAACACTCGACCCGGCCCGTTTATAGTAATGTTGATTTCCGCCTTCTCGTGCCTGCCGGTTCTTCCGTTATCGGTAATGCAACATGCTCCTAGAATGAAACATAGCAAAAGAATGACGATCTTTTTCATGATCCGCTACCCTGCCGCACACGAAGCGCACCGACAATCTTTGCTATAGGCGACTGGCGCACCATTATTCTGCTTTGGAATGACTGCGCACCGAGATAGCGTTTGAAATTGTCAACCCCTTTTAACCCTCCGCTCGGATTGCAGTCGAACCAACCATAACCTGTTTCGGCCGCGTCGGCCATAGCCCTGTCGTAGAGATAGTTGTTGGGGTGATAGCCGAAGTATTCGGACAATCCTGCGCCGTGCCATACTACCGCATGATTGTTCCAGTAAAAACAGAGTATACCGGCTATCGTCTTTCCATTCACCGATGCGAGCCACAGCTTTCGCAGCGAAGGATCGAGCCGCCCGATTGCAGCGAAGAATTTCCGGTCATACTTTACTCCTGTAAAGATTCCACGTTTTTTCCACCTTTCGATGGATGAGCAATAGAGCGAATGATAAGATTCCCATTCGCCGGCGTCGACGGCTTCCTTTATTCTTACACCTCTGGATATGGCGTTCCTCACGGCATTTCTATGACCCGCGGACGATCGCTTCCATACCGCTTCGTATCCGGATGAAAGATCGATTGCCCTTGTATGGTCCTGGTAAAATCGATAACCGGCCGGAACAGACGTCAGGGGGCTGTAAGGGTTCTCCCTTAATACACAATTTGTATAGATATTGAGATATCTAAATATTTCCGTTTCATACTCAACCGAAAGGGGAGAAGTAGAAAGCCAGCAGCCGAAAGTACCTCCCGGCATTGAAGATGCGATACGCAAAATTCCCCACAGGCGTCGTTTTATTACCATCGGCAGCAATACTTTAACGCAATTGTCGAATTCAAATTCAACGGCTGCCGCTTTGTATCTGCCACGATAATTATTAACGAACAGGTCGGCCCAATAGGGAGTATGGAAAAAAGTGGCTACTTTACAATTGCGACAATAGGAAAGCCATACTTCTCGTGATGCCGGAGAAACGGATTTCGGATAGGCGCCCTTTTCACCCATTTCCGCTTCCCTTGGCTTTTTCGAGAATCAGTCGGTATACGGCAGCCAGTTTTTCACCCACACGGCCGCCGTCATGTCGTTCAACGGCATGTTTTCTGCCGGCCTCGCCCATGCGACGCCGCATTTCCGCATCATTTGCAAGACGCAGAATATTGCAGGAAAGGGCATCCACATCGCCTTCATCACATAGAAGGCCGGCTTCACCGTCTTTTACAACAAATGGTATATCGCAATGATGGGTCGCAACAACCGGTTTTCCGGCCATCTGAGCCTCTATGCATACAACCGGAGCGCCGCCTTCGCTGTCGCCGTCTGATGCATAACGGCTGGGTGCAAGAACAATATCGATTTGTGAAAGAACAGAAAGATACTTTTCGAAAGAAACAAAACCATGGAATATTACACGATCGAGAACTCCCTGACTTTTAAATATTTTTTTTATCACAGGGGCATATTTTCCGTCGCCTATACAGTGGAGGATAAGTGAAGGCAAGCTTCCGGCCGCTTTGCAGAATGCAATCGCTGCATCTACAGGGCCTTTCTTCTCCCGCTGAAGACCAGTGAAAAGAATTCTTATGGACTTATTGCTGCTAGTTGAGTTCGGTAAAGGGCGAGGCTCTACAAAAAGTTTGCTGTCTAAACCTATCGGGACGATATGAATTTTATCCGTAGGGCAACCTATTTGCGATAGTTTTTTACTCATAAAAGGTCCTTCAACAATAAAGCCGTTTCCGTATGAAAAAAGCTTTCGATAGCGCCGCCTCCACACCCATCGTCGCGGAAGTTTATCAACATCCAGGCCGTAAAATGTTGTAACAAGCGGTATCCCGGCCTTTTGAACAATCGGAAGGACTCTGCATGATTCGTGGGAAAAATGCCCGTGAATTATATCAGGGTTTATTTTTCTAATAGAAAACTCCAGAAACTTTTTGGGTTGCTTAATCCAGTAGAAGGCAAGCCGAAGCAACAACCGGTTTATAATGGATTTTTTCGGAAATGCAGCATAAACCGGACCCCAGGGGAATTGCTGCAGGTTTTCTGTAGTAAGGCTTATTATCGAATGAATGCATGAAGTGTTGAAACGCAGTTGAGTGTAAATCCAGTTCTGGGTAACGGGAAGGTAAGAGTATAGGAGGTGTGCCGCTTTGATCATTAATTCCTCCGCAATATCGCACGAATTGTATCCTTTAAAAAACGGCGTGAGCGGAAGCACTTAAGCAGTACTATCCATTGTAAACTTTTCCGCAATAGGCCGAACTGATCATCACCGCCATACTTCTCGGAAAATAACCTGCGGGCTATAACAAACCGTTCGCGGCTTCCCGATACCTTATCGCCCTCAGTATTGTCTTCATAATAAATTGTAAGCGGTTCTTCAATCCATCCCGTTCTGAAGCGTCTTAGCAGTCTTATATAGAGATCGTAATCCTGCAATGCAGGCAACCTTGCATCGAAACCCCCGATTTCAACAAACGCACTGCGTCGTACCACGACTGTCGAAATAGTGCCTATAAAATTACTCTGTAGTATAGAACGATACTGGTCCTCAAATTTAGGTTTTCTGAAAGAATATCTCCGCCGCCCGTTTCTTTTTGATATAAACATCCCCGTGTAGCTCATTGCTATTGATGAATCGGTCATAAGTATGCATTGTTTTGCGAGCTTTTCTTCTGTCCATTCATCATCGTCATCGCAGAAAGCGATAAATTCACCCTTCGCATGCTCCACGCCGATATTGCGGGCATAGCCACCGCCTTTTTTTCCTCCACTTGACAAATAGATTGCATTATACCTTTCGGCAAGGTCTCGTACCAGTTTGTTTTGTAACGGATCTCCATCGTCTACTACGATTATTTCAAGCGGCGATTTGCATTTCTGATTTGCTATACTCGAAAGCGCCCGACCCAGCCATTGTTGACGGTTTCGAGTTGGAATTACTACCGAGACATTCATAATTCAGCATTACTCCGGCTATCAAAATTCGCTAAACCCTGGCATATACACTGCCGTAGTTTTTCCGCTTTTTCCAGCCATTTACCAATAATAATTATTTAAGGAGACAGAATCATTTTTCCAGATTTACGCATGGAAGGGGTTACGACGACATAGAAATAAGTTCCGGGAGGCAAGGATAACGGCGGTTCCCATTCGTAATAAGCCCCTCCTTCGCCTTTGGTTACAAGTTTTGGAATAGCGACAAGGTTTCCGTTCAGACTGTGAATATGCAATTTCGCATCAATTGGAATATCTCGGAAGTATATCACTTCATGCTTCCGTCTCGAAAACGGGTTGGGAAACGCTGTTATCTTTTTTGCCATAGGTGCTGCTGAGGTATATCCCAAAGACAAACGCGATAAACCCTTGTCGGTGGCAATCCAGACATAACCGTTTTTTTTATCCACATGAATATCGTTAATTTGGGTGGAAATAAGACCCTGCTCACGGTTGAAAACCTTTTTTTCATCATTGGTCATTTCGTATCGTACCACTCCCTCATTGGGTATTCCATACCATAATACGTAATCGTTTTCACAATCAAGGGTTGTAATGTTCTGGTTATCGAAATTTTTGATTCTGGTAAGGCTGTTGTCGGAAGGTTTATACCGGTGTATACCGTCCGCCGAGACAATAAGTGTAGTATTGTCCGAAAGAGTAACCGCCTTGAATATTTTCCGGAGATTGGAAACTTTTTTGATGATATAAATGCTGTCTGTCAATGGGTTTTTATCGTATCTCGCAATATAAAGTTCACCGTTTTCGGTTCCATATATAATGTTTTGCGTTTTGTCTACGGTTATTGTATTGATATCAGCCGGGTCCGGAACATTGAACTCCCCCATAGGAGGGAACCGTCTGTATCTACCGGCCAGATCGTTGGATTCATCCGCAGAGGGTAAATAACAAATAAGGCTTCCCTTATAATTATTCCAGCTGGATATCCACATATACCCGGCGCTGTCCTGAGCAATTGCGTCGCATTTTCCCCAGTCCGATTCGGGGCAGGGGCCTTTTACCTTGACAAATGCTCCATTTCCCTCACCTTGGCCGAATATACAGTAATGAATCCAGCTTCCATCAAGAGGATTATGGCACTTTATCTGGCCGCCTTCAAAACCGAACCAGATACGACCGTCTCTTGTCTGCAGAATTGCTTCCGCTTTGGTCGAAGTGGCCATATGCCCCATTCCCGGATATTCTGCAGGTCCGAATTTCCTCCATTTGTTTCCGTCAAATGAATTTATGCCGAGCCACCAGGGAACAGGTAATGCGGTATAATCAGCCACACCCCATCCGTACGGCAGCACCCATAATATACCGCGATTGTCAACCAACACTCTGTTGGCCGAGGCAAATGTTGGACCGTCTATACGTATTTGTCTTATCTCTGCTCCGTCCCAGAGCCAGAAGAAATCCTCTTCGGTGCCTATCCAGCATCTATTGACGTTTTGAACGGCGATGGTCGTAACGACGCTTCCGAATCTTAAAGTGTCGTCTTTTGCGCCGCTTGCGATCACTCTGTTACTGTCACCTGTCAATATCGCGTTTCTAAAGCGAGCCGCAGGAGTCGTAAATGGTCTCAATGTATCGTTTATGGATAGAAATCCATATACAGGTCCGATTGCCGTATCAATTGTCTGCCATATAGAGTAATCGTAGAAATTGGCGTTTTCGATATTTTCGATAGGAAGTGTCAGCACGGCAACACCCGATTCGCCGCCTATGTAAAGAAATCCCCTTTCAATTGCTATAGTGTAAATCTGCGATGAAACGAAAGTGCCTATACGTGTTGCATTCTTAACCACGCTCTTTTTTTGAGTGTCGAACAGGCTGACCCCCTTATCGGATGCGATGATTAGATATTTATCGACGGCAATCATATCCAGAATACGCCATCCTGCAGAGACGTAGGAATTATTTACGTACTCCCCGCCCTTGGAGTCTTTCCTTAAAAGATAACCGTCTTCCGAAGCAGCCCATAGATTGCCTGTGTTATCAAAAGTAAGTGCACGGATTCTAGGGTCAGGAAAGGAAGACTCTGCGGGCCGTAAATAACCCTCTCCGGTTTCGATATTATAACAGAAAAGACCGCCCGATGTAGCTACCCATACGTTTTCTCCGTTGAATGCAAAATCATAAACTCTTTTAGGAGAGGTGAAATTGGTAATTTTTTGTGCCTGAACCAGATATATAAAACCGAATATGAAATACAGCCCTCTGGTGGAAATCTTCTTCATTTACAACCCGGCCGAAAAGGAATCATATTTTGGATGGAAATGATTTCGTTTTGAAAACACTTTTTATTCCCGGTAATAGAAATTTATCCCTTCATTCAATATCATTTAATATATATCAATCAGGAAATGTACAGCCGGATCCAATTGGAGCTGAGGGGGATCGAACCCCTGACCTCGACATTGCGAACGTCGCGCTCTCCCAGTTGAGCTACAGCCCCTTGAACTCTAACAATATATATCGCCAACCTAATCGGTTTCAAGCATTCGAAACTCATATTGTCTTCGGCGCATTACTATTAGAAAAGAGCTTTATTCAATAAGACATCAATTAATATTTGACTTTAATAGACAAACATATGTAACATACATATACTGGACCCTTAAAAAAAAGTGTGGATCGAAAATGACGGCAAAGCATAATGACGAAGCGGATGAAATATATCATCGTATTTACAGACTTATAAAACGCAAAATTCCTCCTCGTACGATTGCGGCAACACTTGATCTTCCTTTGCGTGCAGTTCTTGGAGTTATAAGCAGACTTGAGAAAACCGAAGCGCTTTGCCAATGTGGCAATCATAGGAGAAATGAGGATAATGAGGGGGGATTAGATTTTCTTGACATTTATTTTTATCCCAAAACCCGATATGCCGTACTCTACCTTGTAGGCTATCTATCGAAAAAAAATATTCCGCTTCTGCAGACGGAACTATCAAAATTACTCTCGTCAAAATGGAAGGCGATAGCATTAAGGATGAGCGATATCAGGCTATTGTGTGAGGATGCCGTAAAACTATTGATTTCGAACAAAGAGGAGTTTGACGCTTTAGGTAAATTTTTTGCGATACTTGATCCGTCGCCCGAAATCGAACCGGTGATTACCGGTTCCAAGATTGAATCGGTAATCGATATTTTCGGTACGGAACATGCTTTTGAAGAGGCAGCATTTTCAAGGAAAAAGCGACGCAAAGATGGCGGCTGAATATATATATCCTTGCCCATGATCGCGCTCCCGACGTTAAATATCATTTAATTCCAACATTCCTCTTTCTCAATACTTAATAATTATATTACTTTTAATGTTATATAATTCTTACTAATTTCTTATTGAAGAAGTGAGATGAAGGGACGTTTTCAAGCCTGTTTTACATTGTTTTTAAAATTAAAAATATTCTATTAAGTTGTTTTATATTGAAAAATTCAGGTAAGGACCGAGTGTATGTCGTATATTGGAATCGGGTATTGTGGTGAGGAGGAATCTTTTTTACGTAAACAGGTCAATCAACATATAGACTGGCTGAAGGGAGACAGACTGCCGCGATTTTATGGAGACGGCTTCATAGTTCTTTACGATTCGAACATCGCGCGTGAGTTTGCAAAAAAGTGCATTTTGGCCGCCCCCTACGATTCAGTACACATCTATGTTATGGAAAAACAACCATAAGAGAGCGTGGGTCGATGTTTTTACCTGACTTATATAAATTACTTTATTGCCTTTTGGAGTAGGGTCATATGCTTCATTTTACGGAAAAAATAGAACCCCAGAAAATCTTACGCCTCCTATCTAGAAGTATACCCTATTATCTCAAATCGTGGCATAAGATAGATGAGAGAAGCGGACTTTTCGGAAGCATCGATCCTTCAACATACAATATGCGTTCTGTCGGTTCTTCCTCGCCGGTAATTGAATATGTTTTAAGACCGCATCTCAACATCATCTGTATTCTGGGCAGTTATTGTTTCCTTAAACAGGAAGACCTTATAAGTGCTATTATTACCAAAGAGGAATTAGTCGAAAAGATCAGCTTCGCCGTCAATTGGGCATGCGAAACCCATCTTACAGGTACGAGGGACGTCGCGTCTTTTCTTAGCCGTAAAAGATGGGGAGAAAACTGGAGAAGCGGTTTCTGGGCTACGCAACTGGGGATCATTTCGGTATTCTGTAAAGATATCCTGGAGAGGGAAACCGTTGAGCGAATCAACCAAATACTTGCTTTCGAAGCCGATCGTTTTATCGGTATTTCTCCCCCTTCCGGCTGTGAGATGGATACTAAGGTGGAAGAAAACGCTCAGGACACAATGCTGCTTGCATGGGCTATTACATGTAACAACAACCACCCTAACCGTGACAAATGGGAACGTGCGATTCAACTATGGGCGGTGAATATCGCTTCAAATATCCATGACAAAACCGATCATGAGGAGTATTTTTCAGATTGTGTGGCCCGCATGGTAACCACCCAGAACCTTTTTCCCGACATGACTGCCGAGAACCACGGTTTTTTCCATCCCGAAGTGCTTGCATACGGCGCGTGGATGATAATTGCAGCGGCGGCATATCTTTTCCACGATCTTCCCTGCCCCGATTATCTCCTGCGAAAGAACCATCAGCGCACCTTCGAAATTCTGCTTCGTTTCTTCCTGCCCAACGGCTTAATATACACGCCGGGTGGCCACGACATGCCGGTATTCGTACCACGGCCGCTTGCCCTTGCATGGGGATTGCGGCAGGATGATCCTCGGGCGGTTCATCTTACGGGAAAACTTCTCGACTGGATGGATACATGTCTTCTTGCCAAAGTGGAAAACGAGGGACCATGGGTTTTCGGCTTCGAACATCATCATGAAGGGTGGGAACTTCTTTTTCAGTCTCAGGTTGGATTCGAACTCGCGGTCCTCGCATGCCTTCCCTTTCTAAAAGAGCATAGAACATATACCGCAGGCCAGATAGAAAACGCAGTCGACACCAGACACATCTATCCCTACGTTGAAGTGTGCTACCGCCGGAACGTACGCAGTACACGCAGTATTGCATGGAAAGCAATCGGAGGCCATCCGCTTATCGGTCTCAACGTTCACAGTCAGGTAGAACTTTTGGTACCGTTCAAGGCGGCGATGCTCGGTATTCCTTCGGCGTCGATTCCGGTCAGAAACTGGAGAGTGGCTTTCCATCACGACAGTCTTCTGCGCGATGGTTTTGATTCGTGGGGGCGTATATATTATTTCGACGCCAACGGCATAAGAATCCTTCATCGCGACGTAAGGGTACTGACATGGAGTGACGACGGACTTGTTGTAATGGATACAATTTATGCAGACGCAGACCTTGAAATTCCCGAACAATATCTCTCACCAGTATATCTTGTTAATGATCATTGGACAGGAAACAGGCTTGATTTCTACAGCGGTTCGCTGCGGGAATCGATCAACTGTTCTCAAAAAAAGTACAGAGAGATAAGCTGCCCCTCATTCTGGGCAGGAATCGAAAACCATCTTGTGTTCCAGTTTATATGGGGAAGGTCAAAAGGACTGCATTATATTGCAGGCGGCGGTAAAAACGCTCCACCCTACTGGAAAAACTGCCGTCTGGATATGCTGGCAGTTCATGTCGAATCTCAAACGGTAAAAGCGGGATCTATTGTATACAGAGTGGGTTTTTATATCGGCGCAGGAAAAGGCCCGAGACCCTTCAAATGGGCAGGAAATGCGGGAGAGTTCTACAAAGGACTTGTAATAATGGATGGGAAAAACACTGTAGGACTCACATGAGGAGAATGGCGATACTTCAATACAATTTTTAAATAATATTTCAAAAATCAATATTTTTTTCTATCAAAACCATTACGCTTTTAGTTTTCTCACTTAAAAAAGCTCCTTTTCTGCAATGAATACTTTAATCTATCATTTCGGGGGGCTTGGCGATTTTATTACAACATTGCCGCTTATTGCCTGGTGGAAGCAGGAAAAAGGCGGAGAAATAACGCTTCTTGGAAAACCTGAGTTCGGTTCCATTGGATATCTTGCAGGATATATAGACCATATAATTGACGCAGATAGCGGCTCTTTTTTGTTTCTCTTCAGAAACGACTCAGATGTATTTCGGCTGAGGCGATTCTTTTCTCTCTATGAGGCAGTGTTTCTCTTTGCCGCAGCAGGCTCACCGCTTATTGAAAACGCCCGTAAAGCTGCAAAGGGTATTGTACTTTGTCAATCCCTTCTTCCCGATACAAAGATGCATATTATCGATTACCGTCTTTCGATGGTTGTACAACCTTCCTCACTTACCATTTACCAACGGACACCGGTAATTTCTATAGGCTCCAGTGCGTCTGTTCCTCCGCTTAAAGAGCGCATTTCTACCAAACCTATGATAGCAATACATCCGGGAAGCGGAAGCCGCATTAAAAACTGGTCTGTTAAATTATTTAAGGCTGTTGCCGACAAGATCCGAAAACGTGGCTATTCTATTTTATGGATAACAGGGCCGGCAGAGGAAATGATGAGGTTTGATAATGAGGATTTGCATGTGGATAAAAAGCCTCTTACTGAAATAGTATCAATATTAAATAACTGCCACTTCTTTATAGGTAACGACAGCGGAATAACTCACCTTGCGGCCGCATGCGGCTGCCCGACAATTGCGCTTTTCGGGCCGTCCGATCCGCAAATATGGGGGCCGCGCGGTATAGCCGCTACACGTATAATCTACCATCCGTGCCCCTGTTCGCCCTGCCATCTGAAAATGAACAAAAAATCCGATAAATGCAACATCAAATGTATGAATAGCATAAGTCCCGAAGAAGTAATCAGGACAGTTGAGGAGTTAACAATACAAAAACAACTTAAATTTTAAAATTATTATTTTTATTACTATAAAAATTTACAATTAAAAAAAATAGGAGGA
>FWPV01007681.1_pt1 | contig 19011 bp, 13 predicted proteins | sample 2228371 | NCBI WGS metagenome assembly FWPV01 (sample SAMEA103939776, study PRJEB20133) | metagenome
AGCCACAATCACCTCCCCGTTCCGCCAATGGCACACCGCTGCTGTCTGTGCGCCCGCCCCTCTCCGCTAAGCCCAACACCTAGCACAACAACGCTACCTTCCTGCGGCCCGAGTGAGCTGAATCTTCGCCAACACAGCAGATAGGCCATAGCAACGCGTCATTCTGAGCGGAGCCCGCTGCCGAGCGGGCGAAGCGAACAATCTCTACCAGCCGTCAGCCGGTCCCAAAGGCCCGGGCTCGTGCCTATACCTGAGCTGGTAGAGCTTCTTCGGTCGCCAAGCCTGCCCTGAGCGGAGCGAACGGGAGGCGATCGACGCTCAGAATGCCCCCTGTTCGAGTTGGCTCTGCGCAAACTGCCGTTGCAGTTGCTAACACCGAAGAACCTGTCACCTCTTCTCCTCAAGCACGAGGGCGACGTACTTGGACTCGAGGTACTCGTGGATGCCCTCGGTGCCGCCTTCGCGGCCGATGCCGCTCTCCTTCCAGCCGCCAAAGGGGGCCTGGACAGTCGCATGGGAGAAGTCGCCTATCGAGACGTTCCCGCACTCAAGCCCCTCGGCGAGCTTGATGGCCGCCGCGATGTCGCGCGTGGCGACGTAGGAGGCCAGGCCGTAGCTGGAATCGTTCGCCATCTCCAGCGCCTCGTCGAGCCTCTTGAACGGGATGATGGGCATCACGGGGCAGAAGGGCTCCTCCTGCATAATGGCCATGTCGCGCGAGATGTTCGTAAGCACCGTCGGCTCGACGAAGTACCCCTTGGGCAGGTGTGGCGGCCGGCGGCCGCCCGTGAACACCTTGGCGCCCTTGCTGGCCGCATCCTGGACGAAGCCGAGCGCCTTGTCGCGCTGCGAGGCCACGGCCATCGGCCCCATCGTCACGTTCTCGTCGAGGCCGTTGCCGAGGACGCGCTTCCTGGCCTCCTCGACGGCGACCTCGACGAAGCGGGGGAAGATGTCCTGGTGGACGTAGAATCGGCTGGCGGCGATGCAGGACTGTCCGGCGTTGCGGAACTTGCTCGCTGCGGCGAACCTCGCGGCCTCCTCGGCCCCGTAGTCGGGCAGGGCGATGAAGGGCGCGTGCCCGCCGAGGTCAATCGAGATCTTCTTCACCTGCTCCGCCGCCCGCCGCATGATCTCCTTGCCAACGCCCGTGGAGCCCGAGAAGCTTATCTGGCGCAGCTCGCGCGCAGCGTAGAATGCCTCCATGCACTCATCTGCCGGCCCGATGACGAGATTGGCCACTCCGGGCGGCAGCCCAGCGTCCTCCATGCACTCGAAGAGCCTGATGAGATTGAGTGGGGTTGACGTGGACGGGCGGGCGACGCAGGTGCAGCCGGCGGCGAGCGCGGGGGCAATCTTGCGGCCCTGGAGGAACAGCGGGAAGTTCCACGGGCTGATCATCGCGCACACGCCCACTGGCTGATAGAGGATGAAGAGGCGCTTGTTGCGGAAGCTGGCGGGCACCACCTCGCCGCACACCCGCTTCCCCTCCTCGGCGAAGTACTCAAAGAAGGTCGCGGTGGCAAGCACCTCCAGCTTCGCCTCGGAGAGCGGCTTGCCCTGCTCCATCGTCAGCGTGCGGGCGATCTCATCGGCCCGATGCCGCAGCAGCTCGGCGGTCTTCTTCAGCGGCACGGCCCGCTCGTAGGCCGTCATCGCCCGCCACGACTTGAACGCCCTGGCCGCGGCCTCGATCGCGCGCTCCGTCTCCCCCCGGCCGCAGTAGGCCACTTGGCAGATGGCCTCCTCAGTAGCGGGATTGGACACAGCAACAGTGCGGCCGGAGTCGGCCTCACACCACGCGCCGTTGATGTACACGCTGCCACGAAGGGGAGGGGCTTGCATGAGTTCCTCCTGCGGCCACGAGCCCAGCGACCCTCCCTGCTGCTGACCAGCTTGTTGAATGCCGCAACCATACGCGCCGGGTCAACGCCCCACCGCCCGTTAACCCGCCGCCCAGGAGCAGGCCGTGCTTATTGACTTCTGCATGGGTAATGCAACGTGCCGGCTCGGGGGGCTTGGCTGGCGCAGCCCACAAAGTGGGCGACCCAGCCGTAGCCCCCTTCGCGGGCTGCGTGTGTTGCATTACTCATGCAAGAGTCAATAGTTTAGGAGACGAGGGGATTCCCTTCAAGTGCGGTTCGGCACCGGGGGGCGTCCGAGGCGGACCACGCCCAATTCCCCTCCTGCTGTCCTGTCGGTGGTTGGGCCGGATGGGTCAGGCGCCGAGTTGCTTTGCAAGGGCGATGGCGGCGTCGATGACGAGTCGCTCGACGTCGGGCTTGAAACGGTAGACGCCGTAGTAGAACTTGTGTGCGGATTCCACCTCGTAGCCGCCCTCGTCGAATGCCTTGGCCGTGGGGATGTAGCCGACATTGCCATTTGCGTAGGCGGCGACGAGGGTGTTGCGAAGGGGCGAGGCGCCCTTGATGGCGAGGCCGATCTCCACGAAGGTCTCGCCCGGCGTGCCGATGAGCAACGCATCGCCGAAGCGGAGAGCCTGGATTTCCAGCGGGCGGGTGCGCTGGCGGTCGGTCTTGCTGTACTCGGCCATCACGTCCCGTGCCCAGCCCCGGAGCCAGTCGGCGTCGTAGAGGGCGCGCGAAATCTCCCCCTTCGCAAGCTGCTCCTCCAGCACGCGCGTCCGCTGCTCCACCGTTGCCCTCGCCTCCTCCGCCGAGGGGAGCGGGGCAAGCGGGACCTCCACCACGGTGCTGCGGACGGCGAGCTGGGCGGGGCCGGTTCGGATGCCTTCGGCCACCTGCACGGCCTCGCAGCCGAGGAAGGTGCCATTGCGGCGAACGTCCTCAAACGTGCCGCCGACAACCGTGGGGTTGATGTTCCCACAGCAACCGTTGAGGTAGAGGCAGACGGCGCCGGGATAGACGCCCTCGACGAATGCGGCGACCTGGCCGGGGTAGTCGGCGGAGACCTGGTAGTTCCTGCCGCCGAGGACGACGGGGTGGCAGGCGTGGTTGACGACGAGTGCGAGCGGCTTGCCCGCGGCGTCGTCCACGCGGAGCACGGCCACGTCGGGGTCCGTCGCGCCCTCGGGGTTCTTGCCCAGCACCACGCCGCCTTCGGGCTTCTTCTCGCGGCGGTTGACCCCAATGCGCGCCCTCCCCTTCCCTGCCCCAAGTGCGGCCCCGGCCACCGAGCGGTGGGCCATGATGGCCGCGCCTGCGATCTTCTTCTCCGTCACGTGCACGAGCTCGGGGTCGAGGCCAGGGTGGCGCAGCAGCCCCATCGTGTGGCCCGAGTGGGTGTGGGTGCAGGCCAGCATCACGTGGGCGGCGGGGATGCCGGTGGCGGCCTCAATCTGCTTGCGAATCGTCCCCACCGATTCGCGCGTAAGGCCGATCAGGTCGCAGGAGACGATGCACAGCGCCGTTTCGCCACCCTGGAGCACGAGCGCTCTGGCGAACAGCTCGTCGTGAATCCCCTCACACCCGTGGTCGCGGTTGCCGAATCCCGCCAGGAACGCTCCCACGTAGGGGGTAATGTTGGCCCTGGCTGTTCCGGCCCTGAGTTGGCTCATTCCCAAGCCCTAGAGTTCGCCAGCCTTGTCGGGCAGGGGGAGGACCCAGATGTTGCGGTAGCGGACTGGGTTGCCGTGGTCCTGCCAGTGGAAGCCGCCCCGCTTGGCGTCACCTCGAGGCTGCACGTTGTCGTGAATCTTGATGCCGTTGTGCAGCACGGTGAGGGTGGGCTTGCCCACGAGCTTGCCGTCCTTCTTGGTGACGCGGTACTCGATGTCGTAGGTCTGCCACTCGCCGGGCGGCAGCGAGGCGAGGGTGAACTTGCGCTCCTTCTGGCCCCTGAGGTATTCAAGCTCGGCCATGCAGTCGGGGTCCTTGTGGCCGTAGAGTCCGCCGCAGCCGCCCCCCAGGTAGGTTGGCATCCCAAAGGAGTCGAGCACCTGGATTTCGTCGCCGTTGGGCAGGTAGACGCCGCTGTTTCCGCGGCCTTGGCCGCGGGCCTCGGGCATGAGCGGGCAGCAGAACTCGACGTGGTAGTTGAAGCTACAGTCGAACTGCTGCCTGGAGTTGAAGCCGCCCTTGGGCACCTGGATGGAGCCGTCCTCGCCGATCACCAGCACCTCGTCCACTCGCCGCCGGTCGGGCAGCAGCTCCCAGCCTTCGGGCAGAGGATTCTCTTTCGTCGGCCAGGCTTTCGGCTCTCTGGCGACTATGCGAAGAGCGACCTCCCAGACGGCCTCCCCGGCCCTGGTCTTGTCGCCGACGTACCAGGGCTGGTTGCCGGCGCGAACGATCTGGGCAAAGTTCTTGCCATCAAGGAGCACGATTGCACCCTCGGGCGGCTTGGCACCCATAGTGGGGGAGATGCGCCGGACGCGCTTGAGCTCAAAGGTCCCACCATTGCCGAACTTGCCGCTGATGGTGCCCGCGGCGTACTTGGCCTGCCAGATGACGTCGCCGGCCTTGCCCGCGAAGCCCACACCATCGCCGGCGGCCGAGCCATCCATCTCGACCTTTGGCGTGCTCGTCACCCCAATGCCTTCGCGGACGAGCAGCTTATACGTCTGCTTGCCCATAGCGACGCAGCGGGCCTCAAGCTTGGCCTCGCCTTTGGCATCCTTGCAGGTTCCCTCGTAGAGGCCCTGGACTTCGGCTTCGGGCGGCGCGCCGGCAAGCGCCCAAATGGCCCCCCCGACGATCACTACGACCCAGAACAGGCAGCACCTTGTCATCAGAGCTTCCTCCGAAACGTGAGGGCTTCCACCAACAAGACACGCGGCCACAATCATACTCTGTTGCAGCGGAATTGTCCAATGGCGTCCGCGGGGCGCTGTTGACACCCCCCATGCTATCGTTTACGATTGTGAAGGTGCCTTCGGGCAGCAAGGGCGTCGTGTGCGAGGACAGAGGAGACCGTCGATGCAGGCCGACCAGTTCCACGTCAACCTGCTTGGCTATCGCCCCGTGCGGGCGCTTGTGCGCGCTGCGGCGTTCCCGGTCACGCTCCAAACAATTGCTCTGGCGGGCGTGGTCTTCTTCATCTGGAACGGTTGGGGCATCGGCCCGAGGCATGGCGCGGCAGAGCTTATGACCTTGCGAAAGACGAATCTGACGACGCTGTTCGTCTGGGGGCTGTGGTGGCCGGGGATGATTGCGCTGGCTCTAGTCCTGGGGCGGGCATGGTGCACCGTCTGTCCCATGGAGTTGGTCAACCGCGTGGGCGAGGAGGTGGCGCGGCAGGTGGGCTGGCCCCGCGCGAGGCTGGGCCGATGGCTGAGGGCAGGCTGGTTCATCATCCTGGGCTACCTGGTGCTTCAGGTGCTCGTTGCGGGCATGTCGATCCACCGCGTGCCGCACTACACGGCGGTGATGCTGATCGTGCTCCTCGTGGGCGCGCTGGGCGCGGGGCTGCTGTTCCGCGAGCCGCGGGCATTTTGCAGGAGCCTGTGCCCCGCCGGCGCCCTCCTGTCGGTCTATGGCCGCTACACGCCGGCGCAGTTGGACGTGCGGGACCCCGAGGTGTGCAAGAGGTGCACGACGCGCGACTGCGTTGCGGCGGCGAACCGCGACAGGTTCGACAAGCGGAGCTGTCCATCCCTCCTGCGGCCCTACGCGCGGGAGCAGTCGGACGGCTGCGTGCTCTGCTTCCAGTGCGCCAAGGTCTGCCCGCACGGGAACATCGGCTTCGGGCTCACACGGCGCACGGCGGGCGTGCGGCGGCACCGCCTCCTCCTCCCCTTCGAGGCGGCATTCGTGACGTTCGCCGCCGGCTTCGTGGCGCACGAGGTGATCGGCGAGGTGAAGTGGCTGGACGAGTACTTCCACACTGTGCCCAAGGCGCTTCAGCAGTTGGCCCCATCGGTCAAGTTCGGCTGGTTCGAGGCGCTTTGGTTCCTCGTGCTGTTCCCGCTTGCCCTGTGGTCGGTCGCCGCGGTGGGAGCGCGCGTCTTCACTGGCCGCCAGAGCGTCAGGACGCTTCTGCTGGCCGCGGCGACCGGAGCGGCGCCGGTCGTGGCGGTTGCACACCTGGCGAAGGCCGCTGCAAAGGTGGCCTCCTGGGGTGGCTTCTTCCCACTGGCCTTGGCCGACCCCACTGGAATGGAGACATTTAGGCGAATCGGGGACAAGGCTCTGGCTGCGCCGGCGCCGTGGGTCGGCCTTGCGCCCCTGGGTTGGGCCACGCTCATCCTGCTCGCGCTGGTGGCGTGGCGGAGCTTGCGGTGGGTCCGCGAGGCAAGCGGCGAGGCCGCCAGGGCCGCCTATGCAGGCTTCGCGGTCACGGCCGTCTTCTTTGCCGCTACGCTCCTTGTCTGGCCTTGGGCCTGAGCGGTTCGGGCTACGCCGCGTCGAGCCGCAACGCGGCGGCAAGGGTGGCGCGGGCGGTGGCAGCGGCACTGGCGAAGTCGCACGCCTCTGGCACGTCGCCCTCCAGGTGATAGTTGGGGTCGGCATACGGCATCGAGCCGATGTTGTGGACGGCCACGCGGTAGCCCTCCTTGATGAACGAGCCGTCGTCGTTGTTGATGCGGTGGGTCTTGTGCTTGGCGGTCACGAGCCCCAGAGCGTAGTCGCGGTTGACTTCGGCCATCAGGTCGGCCAGGCGTTCGGCCTCGGGGGCGTAGTAGACGGAGTAGCAGGTCATCCTGCCCGCGGCGCGGTCCTCGGCGCTCCGCACCCCGGGGCCGTCAATGTTGAAGAGCGCGACGATCTTCTCGCCGCGCAGCCGCGCGTTGCGGGCCGCCGTCACGCTCGTCCACGGCCAGTGCTCCTCGTTGCAGAACAGGAACCAGAATGAGCGCTTCGACGGATAGGGGGCGAGCACTCGCGCAAGCTCAAGGACCACCGCCGTGCCGATGGCATTGTCGTTGGCCCCGGGCGAGTCGATCCAGCTCTGGGAATCCTTGTGGGCGATGAGCAGAATCGTCTCGTCGGGCACTGCGCGGCCGGCCTTGCGCGCCGAGAGGTTCCAGGCGACGTACCAGGGGTCGCGGACGTGCGGCGGCGAGTATTGGTGATGGATATTCTTCCTAGGGTCGCGGCGGAAGGCCTGGACGAGGCATCCCTGTCGCTCGACGGCGTAGCCGCTTGCCTCCAGCCGCGCGGCAACATAGTCGTCGGCCTCGTCGAGCGTCGTCTTCGCGTGACCGGGGAGCGTGAGGTTGAGCTTGCGGAACCGCAACGGGTCCTTCGCCAGGCAGAAGGTGGCTTTGCGGATGCGTTGCTGGCTCACCCGCTTGAGAAGCGCCGGGATGTGGTCGCTATTCTTCAGGCCTAAACTCCCGCGCATTCCGGCATGATGACCCCGGTGCGTTTGGCGGCGCTGGCCAGCGCGCGGAGGCGCCTCACGGCCTCCGCGCTCGGATGCAGTCCACCGCACTCCCAGCGCGAGACGGTGAGCTTGTGGACCCCCAGGCGCTTGCCCAGTTGCTCCTGGGTGAACCCCAGCGCACGACGCAGCGTTGCGATCAGGGCCGGGCTGGGATGGGAGCCGACTTCGGAAGCCAGCGCCCGCAGGCGGTCGAGGAACTCCACCCCCTGGGGCGTGAAGGCCAACTCGCCGCCGCGGTCCCGCACCACCATGCGCGCCGGCACCTCTACGAACAGAGTCCGCTCATCAGGAAGCCGCATGGTGTAAGGGACTCCACGCGGAATCGGCCTCCCGTGACACGGCCGGCGGGCGGCCCGCGGCCGGCTCGCAGCAGTCACAGATGCCATTAGTCACTCATCCTCGGTCATTCCGAGCGAAGCGTAGCGAAGTCGAGGAAGCTCTCCGCTTCGGCGGCCAAAGAGAGATGCCTCGACTTCGCTCGGCATGACAGGCCTTATCATTCCTCACGCAGAGATCAGTAGCCTCAGTCCTTGACAATCACAATCTCGGCCCCGCCCAGGAGACCGTAGTCGAAGAGGCAGAACTCCTTCCTCACGGCCCACTCATCCTCGAAGGCGTTGGGGCCGAACCACAGGAACGAGTCGCCGTGGCGCACGTGGAGCGGGCCGTGGGCGTTCTGGCCGCTGGAGACGACCTCGATCTCGAGCGTGTTCCTGCCCGCCTTGAGGAACGGCGTGAGGTCCACATTGAATGGCCGCCAGAGCACCTTGCCCGCCTCCTGGCCATTGACGCGCACGATGAAGAGCGTGCCTGACGGATTCTGGAGGCGCAGGATGGTGCGAGTGCCTTTCTTTGCCCGATGGGTGAACTCGGTGGAATAGACCATGGTGCCCGGATAGAAGCAGTAGCCCTGGTCAACCCACGAGCCGTTCTTGAGCGTCCTCGGCTCGTCGCACAGCTCGCCCTCGGAGGGGGTGCGGAGGCGGGTGCCGAAGTCGCCCACGATGTACGCCTGCTCAATCTCGCTCTGGAAGGTGTAGTCGAGGGCGAAGTCAACGATGTTCTCTCCGGGCCTCAGGAGGTTAGTGATGTCGATCTTGCCGAAGCCGCGGTCCCAGTGCCAGCCGCAGCAGGCGGTCTCGACGGGCGTGCCGTTGACCGTGAGGCGGCCGTTCTGGAGGTCCTCGATGACCACGGCGGCCCTGCTCACCTTCTTCGCCGCGTTGTGGAAGCGGTAGCGGAGCGTGACCGGGCCGCCGCGGCCATCGAAGAGCTTCTTGCGAATGGCCACCCACGGCTGCCAGGCAAGCGATTCGCGGGTGCCGAAATGCTCGGCGATCTTGCGGCGGATTCGATACTCCGCGTCCTCCTCGGAGAACGTCTTCCCACCGTCGAGCGAGAAAGCCAGGCGGTCGAGGACCAGCACGTTGTCCTGCGTGCGGCGATGCTTCCAGACGGCTGGCAGTGGGATGATCTTGCCGCCGCAGGCGCACGGGTAGGGTGTGCATACTTGCACACCGCTTGCCCCCGGTCCCGCGTGCAGGTATGCACGCCCTACATCGGCCACCCCCTTGCCCACAGCGACGATGGCGGAGCCGACAGGCTGGAGCGTTAGCTCAACCACAAGGTCCTTGCCCACGGCCTGGGCCTCGAGCTTCTCGCACGTGCCCTTCAGGGGGTTCCAGAGTGCGATAGGCTTCCTGGCTGCGCCGAAGAGCGTGAGGCGATAGGTCTGCCGCGATTCGCGGCTCGAGTTGACGATGAAGTAGAAGTCCTGGGCGCCATCCTTGCGGTGCTGAACGTAGGTGTGGGGCACTGGTCGGCCCATGTTGGAGCGGAGGCGGAAGCTCTGGCGGACGACCTTGTCGAGGGCATCCTGAAGCTCGCGGGCGCTCGCAGGGATGCACAGCACGCCCTTCATAGCGGCAAGCTCCTGCCAGGCTTCGGCGGCGGGCTCGCAGTCCAGCTCGGTCGGCAGCTTGCCGGTGAGGATGACCGTGCCGCCGTTCGCTGCGAACTGCTTGAGGAGCCTGTAGGTGCTTGGCCGCCAGCTCTGGGCCTCGGGGGCGACGACCACCGAGTAGCTCATCTTGCCAATGACGAAGCGCTTGCCCTCCACCGCGCCGAGGTCCTCGATGTAGCCCTCATCGCCGAGGTCGGCGTCGTAGCCCGCGTTGAGCGCCGCCTCCAGGAGGCTGCGGAGGATGCGGTCAAGCTCGTTCACGCGGTTCAGGTCCACGTTCGGCACGCCCTTGGGCACTGCCCGCTTGCCTGTGACGACGGAGCGTCGGAGGCTGGCCGAGGCGTCGTCAATGGAGTGGAGGAAAAGCACCTCGCACTCGGGCTTGCCGGCGGTGAGGACGGTGGCCACGCGGGTGAAGTAGTCGTTGAGCGGTCGCAAGTGCTCCCAATAGGTCTGCTGGTAGTTCCAGTTCGGAGGGTAGTCGCGCTTGCGCTTGCCGCGCATCGAGTACCAGGTGAGATGTGGCACAAAGAAGGTTGCTCCGAGGACGAGGTCGTAGTCGCCGATCCACTTGAAGTCCTCGAAGGTGTTGGTGTGGTGCGAGACGCCGAAGATTTCGGTGAGGACGCCTCGGCGGCCAAGCTGGCGGGCGGCGGAACTCGTCTGCTTCACGCTGAAGAGAAGCGGATCAGTCTGGCGGCACAGGTGGTCAATGCCTGGGAGCTGCTGGTAGCGATAGTGGGCGGTGATGCCGCCGCAGTGGTTGGTGAGCTGCCCCGCGAAAGTGTCCTCGGCGTTGTAGTGGCCCGTGTGCTCGATGCCGTGCTTCTCGCACCACTCGTAAATGGGTTTGGAGTAGTGCTCGCAGAAGAGGTGAAGGATAGTGCGATAGACGAGCAGACGGATGCGGCGGGCCTCGGGGCCGTCGAAGAACAGGAATGGCAGGTCGGCCCAGAACTCGCGGCCCGTCCGCTTCAGATATGCTTCCGGGATGCCCTCGTACCAGGGGAGACCTGTGGTTCGGCTGTAAAGCTGCGGCTCGTCGGTGAAGATGCCGGGCACCCGCTTGCCGAAGTGCTCGGCCAGGTGGCGGTAGTAGACGTCGTGGGTGAGCTCGATGAAGCGCTTCGTAACCTCAGGGTGGAGGAGATTGCAGTAGGATTCGCCCGACCACCAGCCGGTCTTGCCGGCGTAGAATCGGCGGAAGAGCAGGCGTTCCTTGTCCTTCGCGGCCGCGGCCTCGTCGAAGGGCGCTTGCCGTAGTTTGCGTAGCACAGCGCCGTCGCGTTCCTCAATGACATAGGCGGCCTTTGGCTCGCCTTGTGGCTCGTCGAGGGGCGCCTCGCCGATGGCGACGTACTCGGGCTCGAGGTAGGCTTCGCGGTACTCGTCCTTCGTCGCAGCCACCTGGCCGCCGGCGTTGCCCGACGGCCACAGGTCCTCGTCGTAGAGCCACAGATAGCCGTCCTTGCGCTCGGCCACCTCGAGGGCGGCGCGCATGCAGGCGAACCATTCTTCGCCCAGGTAGTCGGTCGTCAGGCCTGCCCGCGAGTGGAAGAAGCCGCCGGAAAGCCCCTTGTCTATCATGTCGGCCATCTGGCGAGCAGTCTCGTCCGGCGAAATCCTGTCGTTGATCGCCCAGAACGGCGCGGGGCGCAGAATTGCCGGCGGGTTCTTGAACTTCTCGAACTTCATCGGCTTGTCCCCTTTCCTGTTCCGTGTGTTCCGCCTTCTCCGCGGGCGTATTATCCGTTTCTTCGGGCTTCCGTCAAGCGCGGAACCAGCGCCCACCAGAAGATGCTTCGGCCCTGGCTGGTGGAGTCTAGCAGAGCGTTCGTTAGAACGCCAACTCATGCGCGCCACGCAGTTGGCATTCTGGGGCAGTACGCCTCCGATACGGCAGATCACCGGTTGCGCAAAGCGGGACCGGCACGTAAGATAACGCTATGAGCAGGGTGTTCGAGCAGATCCGCCAACTCGTCGCTTCCGGCCGTCTCCGCATCTCGGACCACGGCTACGATGAGCTAATGGCGGACGGGATTCTGGCCCGCGACGTCGTGGCGGGTGTCCCACAGGCGCAGGTGGTGGAGGAGTACCCCGACTACCCAAAGGGGCCATGCGTCCTGGTGCTCGAACGCGATTCGGACGGAGGGCCGGTCCATGCCCTATGGGGCATCCCGCGCGGCCACACAGAGCCGGCGGTTCTCATTACCGCCTATCGCCCCGATGCGGATAAGTGGAGCCACGATTTCATGAGGAGAAAGCGATGAGCATCCGCAAGCACACCAAACTCGTCCGCGAGGGTGACTGGCTGGCGGAGGTGGCGGTGGACCTCATCGAGTCCCCCGAACCCTGGGCTCCGTACCTGTCAGCGGACGATGCCCAGAAACTTGATGAGGTCCGCCTGGCGCTCCGCCGAGGCGACCTCAAAGCGGCTCGCCGACAGGCCCGCGTCTACCGCCTCACGCCGGTCCTCAGCGATGCGACCGCCTCTTGACCCCGAGTCTTCCACGCGCGTTGGTTGCATGCAGCGGTAGGGCGTGCATACTTGCACGCGGAACGAGGATGGTGTGCAAGTACGCACACCCTACCGTGACACCCGCCACTCCAGGATGCCGCCGAACATGGTAGGGCGTGCATACTTGCACGCGGAACGAGGATGGTGTGCAGGTATGCACACCCTACCGCGACACCCGCCACTCCAGGATGCGCCGAACATGGTAGGGCGTGCATACTTGCACGCGGGACGAGGATGGTGTGCAGGTATGCACACCCTACCGTGACACCCGCCACTCCAGGATGCCGCCGGAGAAGCTAGGCTGAAGCTCGACCTCGAGGCGGAGGGCCTTGGTGGTCACTGGCTTGAAGGCGACGGCGTTGAACTTGTCCTTCTCGACGCCGTAGGGGCCCGTGGCCTCGACGAGCTTCCAGTCGTTGCCGTCGCGGAAGAGGAGCTTCCAGGACTTCGGGACGCGGCAGCCGCCGCGGCCGGTGTCGTCGAACCAGTAGACCTCGGCCCTGCTCAGCGGAATCGCCTTGTCGAACTCGTAGGCAACCCACTCGGTGGTGCCCTTGTGGTCCCACCAGGTGAACCGCGGGATGCTGAGATCGCCGGAACTCTTCGGCAGGACGGCGTCGTTGAGGGCGCGGATGTGGTCGGCGCGCCAGGTGTGCGAGGACGTGGCCCTGGCGAAGATGGCGAGCGTGACGTTCTCTGGCTTCGGCGCAGGAGGAAGCTCGGTGGGCACCCAGACGACCATCTCCCCTGGCGCGCGGTTGTCCCACGCGAAATATGGGACGGCCTTGATGTCAACAGGTCCGGACGCCTGAACGACGGAGCCGTCGTCCTTCAGCTCGAAGCCGTGCCGTAGCCCTTGTCCCTTGATGACTACCACCCCGCCGAGAAGCTCGGGCTCGAACCTCGCCTCAAGCCTAGCCCCCTTGGGAATAGCAATCTGGCTGACTGAGACGGGATGGTCGCAGCCTTCAAGGCAGAAGACGACCGGCCCGCGTTGGATGGCAAGGCGGCCGCGATTCTCCTCCACGTTCGGGTCGCAAGCGACCTGCTCAATGGGCATCGGCAGGTCAAGCTCGATGACATCGCCTTTCTGCCACTTGCGCGCCAGGCGGATGAAGCCGTCGCTCGCGACCGCGTCACGGTGGGCTCGCCCATTGAGCTTGAGCGTGGCCCCCTTGCACCAGGCAGGAATGCGGAGAGCCACCGTGAACTCAGATGCCCCCTCGGGCTCCACCGCGATCTGCACGGCGCCGTCCCAGGGATAGCGGGTCTTCTGCGTGAGCTTCACCTTGCCGCCGTTGAGCGCGATGGTGCCTGAGCCGGCGACGTACTGCGCAACGTAGGCGGCGTCCCCGGCGGCGGAGGCGGCGTAGAGGAAGTGGCCGAGGGCGGGGAGGAAGCGGACCATGTTCGTCGGGCAGCAGGCACAGCCGTGCCAGGGCGAGCGGTGGTGGTTGCCCCGGCTGGCGAGGGGATTGACGTAGAAGCACTTTGTGCCGTCGAGCGAGAGCGCCGACAGCACGCCGTTGTAGAGGGCGCGCTCCACAATGTCGGCGAAGCGCCCCTCGCCTTTGAGGAGCATCATGCGGTGGTTCCAGAAGACCATGCCAATGGCGGCGCAGGTCTCGCAATAGGCGTCGTAGTTGGGGAGGAAGTAGGGCTTCGCGAAGCCCTCGCCGTGGCCCTGCACGCCAATGCTGCCCGTGATATACATCTTGCGGTTCACCACGTCCTGCCAGAGCTTCTCGAGGGCGGCGATGTAGCCCTGGTCGCCCGTGATCATCGCCAGGTCGGTCACGCCGCTGTAGAAGTACATCGCGCGGACGCAGTGGCCGACCGCCTCGTCCTGCTCGCGGATGGGCTTGTGGTCCTGGCAGTAGGTGCCGTAGAGCTTGTGGGTCTTGGCCTGCCCATGCTCCTCGACGATGAACTGGGCGAGCTTGAGGTAGCGTTCCTCGCCCGTGGCCCGCCAGAGCTTGATGAGGGCCAGCTCGCTTTCGGGATGGCCGTCAATCTCGTGGCGCTTGCCTGGGCCGAACACGCTGTCAATGTGGTCGGCGTACTTGCGGGCCACGTCCAGAAACGTCTTCTTGCCCGTAGCCTCGTAGTGGGCCACGGCGGCCTCGAAGAGGTGGCCGGCGCAGTAGAGCTCGTGGGCGTGCTGCATGCCCGTCCAGCGCTTCTTGATGTCCGTGGCGATGAAATAGCTGTTGAGATAGCCGTCGGGCAGTTGCCCCTTGGCCATCCAGCCGATGATCTGGTCGAGGCGGGCCTCAAGCTCTTTGTCGGGGTGGGTCGCCAGCGAGTGGGCCATGCCCTCCATCACCTTCACCACGTCGGAGTCGTGGAAGATGTGGCCTCGGAAGGGCTCCTTCGTGTCCTTGGCGATGAAGGCGAAGTTGTTGATTCGCCCGGTCTTCTCGCACTGCTCGATGTTGTGGGGGATGGACTTGGTGCGGTTGACCTCGAGCTTTGGCGCCCAGAAGGGGTCGGCGAACTTGACATCGGTGAACCTCAAGGGCACGAGCTTTGCGTGGGTGCCTGCCAGTGCGGCGCAGCCGGCGAGCAGCGTGCCCGCCAGGAAGCCGGGGACGTTTGCCATTCGTTACCTCGCTCTCTGTTATGGGGTGGCTGGGCTTTGCGCGGCGGGCGACTGGGGGCGCTTAGAGGGGAGCTCGATGCGGAAGCGGGCGCCCTTCCCTGGCTCGCTGTCGAGGGTGAGCTTGCCGTGGTGCTCCTCGACGATGCGGCTGACGATGTTGAGGCCGAGGCCCGTGCCGCCCTCGCGGGTGGTGAAGAAGACCTCGAAGATGTGGGGCTGAATCTCCTTGGGGATGCCGGGGCCGTTGTCGGCAACGGTGAGTGCCACGCCATCCTGGGTCGCCTCGGTGATCAAGGTGATCGTGCCGCCTTTGCCGAGGGCCTGGATGGCGTTGAGGATGAGGTTCTGGATGGCCTGGACGAGCTGTCTGGGGTCGGCCTCGACGGGCGGCAGGTCGCGGGCGTAGCGGCGGACGAGCTGCACACCGCGGGCCTGGCACTGCGGGGCAAGGAGGTCGAGAACGTTCTCGACGACATCGTTGAGCCTCACGCGTTCAAGGCGCAGGGGCACCGGGCGCGAGAACGCGAGGAAGTGGTTGACAGAGTCCTCAAGGCGCTCGATTTCGCCCTTGATCCGCTCGATCTTGCCGCGGAAGTAGTCGGCCTGCTCGGGGTCGGCCAGGTCCTTGATGCGCCGCTCGAGCATCTGGACGTTGATCTTGACGGAGCTGAGGGGGTTTCGCACCTCGTGAGCGATGCTTGCGGCGAGGGTGCCGATGTAGGCCAGGCGGCTCTCCTCCTGCACCTGCGCGGCGAGCGCCCGCGCGCGCTCGTGGAGGAAGAGGATGTAGGCGGAGAAGACGGCGAGGATGGCGACGCAGATGACGGTGATCTGGACGGCGGACCAGCGGAAAGGCTCCTGAAACTGCCGAAGCTGGTCGGCAAGTGCCCGGGCGGAGAGCCCAACCATGAGGCGGCCGCGCTCGTCCTTGCCGAGGCGGATGCTGACCATGTATTCGGCCAGCCCCGCTGCCTCGCCAGTCCTGAGAGATTGGAAGAGCTCCTCAGCGGTGGGCGCCGGGGGCCTCTCGGGCACCTGGGCGCGCGGCGGCGCCTGAGACGTCGAGTTCAACACCTCCCGGCCGGGGCCGGCGAGTTGAAGGTAAGCTATGGGCGGGTCACCGCCCAGGAGGCCCTCCATCTTGTTTCGCGTGGCGGTCGAGCGCGGCGCCGACTTCTCGAGCTCGGCCTCAAGCTTGGCCTTGATCTCCTCGGCACGGGCCACGCTCCGCTCCATGTAGTCCCACAGCCTCTTCGCCGCCTCCGCGCGCCCCTGCTCCCGCAGGCAGATGAAAACCACGAGCGGCAGAAGCGTCATCAGCACCAGAAGCACCACCAGGAGGCGCTGACGCAACGTCCATATCCTGGAGCGCATGCCGGGGTCCTCAGCCAATTGCCTCCCGGATTCGGGCGCCCAGGGCAGCCATCTCGCCCTCGCGGTACTTGCCCTGCTTCCACTGGAACGACACCGCGTCGCCAGGCCGCCGCGGGATGATGTGGAAGTGGAGGTGGAAGACCTCCTGGCCGGAGCAGCGGCCGTTGAACTGGAAGAAGTTGAAGCCCTCGCCGCGGGTGGCAGCCAGGACGCCACGGGCCACCCTGGGCGCCGCCGCCATCAGCGCCGAGAGCACCTCGTGGGGCGTAGCCAGGAGGTCCGCATAGTGCTCCCTCGGCACCAGCAGCGTGTGGCCTGGGGCGATGGGGTTGATGTCGAGGAACGCCACGGCCTGCTCGTCCTCGTAGACCCGCACCGACGGTATCTGCCCCGCGAGGATCTTGCAGAAGATGCAGTTCGGGTCGCTCATCACCCGCCTCCTCTTGTTGCGTGGATACCATAACCATACCACCCTTGCCTGCGCGATGCAAGCAGCCGCCCCGCGCGCAGGCGAGCGAAGCGGCGGGTGGCCGGGGTGACTTTCGCGCGGTCGTCGAGGCGCAGGCCAACCACCCACACAATGCCCGCCGGACAGGTGGCGAGCGGCACGGCGTCCCGCTCGCAGCGCGGGACGTGTTGGCTGATGAGGAAGTCCTTGAGCTTCACGGGCGCGGCCATGCCCAGCGGCACGAAGCGGTCGCCTGGGCGCCGCGTGCGCACCTCCAACCGCTCTCCCACCGCATCAATGTCAACAACCTCCTCCCAACCGCCTCTGCCCCTCAGCTCGTGGGGCGGGGACTCCAGGGCCTCAGCCTCCAGCCAAAGCCCCAGCTCGGGCAGCTCCACCCGCCCGGGCACCGTCAGGGCGGCGCGCACGGCGGGGCGGGCGAGCGATCGCTGGCGGAAGACGATTTCCCGGTATTGCCTCTCGGCGACGAGGCCGCAGGGGAGAGCGACCATTCGCCCTGCCCCTCCGGCGAGGAGGCTCTCGATGGCATCGAGGGTGCGCCACGTGAGGCCGCCAGTTCCGCCTGCGCGCCGATGGGCCATTCGCAGCGCCTCGCGACGGACAATGCGAGGGACAGCCGCAAGGTCGGCAAGCGGGACGCTTGCCGCCACAGCGGCAATGGCCCGCGAGAGCTGGTGCGCAGCCTCCTGGAGATTCAGCAACGCTGTGGCCGCATCGCCGCCGAGCCGGGCGCCCAGGGCGGGGAGCAGTTCGTGCCGCACCCAGTTCCGGCGAAAGGAGGGGTCAACGTTCGTCGCATCCGCCCGCCAGGCCACGCCACGTTCGGCGAGATAACTCAGGACGTCGGCCCGCCTCGCCTCAATGAGGGGACGGACGACGAGGGTGGAGGAGCCTGGCGAGATTGTGCGGCGCGGGGGCATGCCGCAGAGTGCGGCCAGTTCGCCGCCGCGGAGGAGGCGGAGGAGGATGGTCTCGGCCTGGTCTTCGGCGGTGTGGCCGAGGGCGACGCGGCTGGCCGCGGCCTGTGCGGCGACGGCTTCAAGGAAAGCATAGCGCGCCCGGCGCGCGGCGACCTCGAGCGTGCCGCCCCGAGCCTGCCGAAGGGCCGCAACGTCGGCGGAGCCAATCTTCGCGGGAAGGCCGAGCGCATCGGCCCGCGCCGCGACAAACTCAGCGTCCTCCGTCGCCTCTTGCCCGCGGAGGCAGTGGTTGAGGTGGGCGACGCACAGCCGCAGGCCCAACGGCTCGCGGAGCTCGACCAGGACATCGAGCAAGGCCATGGAGTCAGGGCCGCCCGAGACGGCGACGATGACCCGCTCGCCGCCGCTGAGCATGTTGTGGCGCCGAATCGTGGCGAGCGCGCGGCTCGCCAGTGGGCTGAGGGGCTTCGTGCTCACGCCGGAATTATTCCCTGTAGCGCAACCGCCCCGCTTGTCGCACCGCTGACCAAGCCCGCAAGCGGGACGCTTGCGGCTACAGCAACCAATTATAGGGGGTGGCGGGTCAGAAGTCGAGGAGGCCCTTCGTGCGGAGGTCGCGGGCCTGCTTCACTATCTCAACCATGAGGGAGGAGTAGCGGCAGCCGACCTCGCCCTTGTCGGAGGCAGCGCTGCGGCCCGGGCTCCTGAGCGCGAGGCGGTAGTCCAGCCCACGGGCGTCAGCGAACTGCGGCGTTGCGAAGGAGGACGTTCGGTCGAGCCGCGCGTGGCTGCCCAGGCGCGCCGGAACACACAGTTGGCGCTCTTGGTGCTGGGCTTGGCTGCGTCCACGTCCGACAGGATGCAGTCGCTCAGCACGTTCGGGCCGTCGCGGAGGACGAGTGGGCCGAGGAAAGTGCACTGGCGCAACTCGCAAGGCGTCCCAATGTCCCCCCCGGCGACGAGGACGAGGTTCTCGCCCTTGAGCTTGCCCTGCTCGGACTTCAGGGCGCCGTGAAGCCATATGGACTCGCGCACCTGGCTGTTTGCGCGGAGGGTGCCCGGCCCGATGAGGATGCAGCCCTGCACCCCGGCGTCGGCGGGGCTTTCGGTCTCGATGCTGGCGACCTTCGCGCTGGCGACCCGCGGGGCAGCGACGGCGACGATGCACTTGCGGAGGGTGAACGGGCCGGCCCAGACGGCAAGCGCCTTCCCCTCTCGGACGGGGTTGTTTGGGTTGCCGAGTGCGATGACGATGCCCTCGACGGCCACCCGCTCGGCCCGCACGTCGAGGAGGGCGGCCTCGCCCTGGGCGAGCGACACGGCCGCGATGGTCGGGGAGCAGCCGCGCCTGGCGCGCAGCCGCACCCCGGCCTGGGCGGTGGCGGAAATCATCTCCTGCCATCCCCAGCCCGCCAGACGCCAGTAATACTGTTTCTCGCCCACGAAGAGTTCGCCCCACCGGCCGTTCGCCACGGTCACTGACGGACAGGCGCGGACGCGCACCGCTCCACGGGAGCGCAGGGAGGAGAGGCGCGCGAGGAGCTCGGCCGGCCGGTGGCTTGCGACCTCGAGGGAGACCCTGCCCGCGCCGCTGACGCGCCCCGTCGTCGTGCCGCCGCCGAGGGCCAGCTCCACCTCGCGGCGATACTCCTCGTCCTCGGCGCATTGCACGACCCAGCCCCGCAGCGTCGAGAACCACACGGGCTTGTCAATCTCCGCCAGGTCGCGCCGGATTTTGGCGACCACGGCGGGCGGCCCAGCCGCAACGAGGCTGTTGGTGCCGGGGTTGAGCTGCACGTATCCCAGCAGCACGTCAGGCAGAGAGTAGAGGGCGCTGCGCGGCGTGATGTGCTGAAG
>FWPV01003652.1_pt1 | contig 19010 bp, 19 predicted proteins | sample 2228371 | NCBI WGS metagenome assembly FWPV01 (sample SAMEA103939776, study PRJEB20133) | metagenome
AATTTATTAAGATTGCCTTGGTCCGGGGACCGATAGCCTGCTCAAGGATATCGAGTCTGGGGACGAAGTTTTCATCAGTGGGTAGTATTCTGGCGGTACCGCCGTGGTTATCGATATAGTTGACGAACTCCACGAAATAGGGGGCAAACAGGACCACCTCTTCACCCGGGTTCAGGATGGTCTTTAAGGCCACGTTTAAGCCCCCGGCAGCACCGCAGGTCATAACGATGTGGTCGGGGGAGAATTGCAGCCCGGTTTCCAGGGAGAGCTGATGGGCAACGGCTGCTCTGGTCTCAAGGTAGCCGGCATTTTCCATGTAGCGGTGCATTCCCGGTAGCGGGTTTTCCGCCAGCCTCTTTAGCTCCCGGTGGAATTCGGGTGGTGGTTCCATCACCGGGTTGCCCAGGGAGAGGTCGAACACCTTATCCTCGCCGTAGCGCCTCTTGAGCTCGGCGCCTTCCTCAAACATCCTCCTTATCCACGAGCCCTCCTGCATTCGGGCGCGCACATTATCCGAGATTGACATGGGAAGTCTCCTCCCTGCCTCTGTCGAATGCGGCCAAGTTTATATCCAGCACTTTTTTCGGTACCCGCTGTGCTATACATTCCTTCCACAGCCGGGGCTCTACGGGCAGCAGGCGGGAAATGCAGCCGAGCATAAACATGTTCAGTACCCGGGGCTCGCCCATCTCTATTGCTGTCCTGGTCCCTTCGATCACATGGATATTGCCCGTCACTTTCCTGAAGGCATCAATTATCTCGGCGTCTTCAGGATAGCGGTTTAGCCCCAGGCTTACCGAAAGCGGCGGCGTTGCCTGATTGTTGATTATAGCGATGCCGTCGGGGCGAAGGAAGTAGCACCAGCGCAGGGCCTCCAGTTTTTCAAAGGCGACCAGCACGTCCGCAGCGCCCTGCTTTATCAGCGGCGACCATACCCGCTCAGCTATACGGACGTGGCTGACCACGCTGCCGCCGCGCTGTGCCATGCCCAGAGTATCGGTCTTCTTGACATCATAGCCGGCGGACATGGCCACCTCGCCCAGCACATCGCTGGCGAGCACAGTGCCCTGCCCGCCGATGCCCACCATAAGGAAATCACACTTCTTCATGCCGTCTCCCTTGGTGAGGATTTTGCCGGCGCTATCGCCTTTTTGGGGCAGAGCTGTTCACACAGGGTGCAGGCATCGCCGGCACAGATTGTGACGTCGATGTACAGTCTTTCATCGAGCTTCTGTATTGCCGGGCAGCCCAGCCTGAGACAGACACCACACCGGTCGCACCTCTCCAGGTCGATGGCGCGCTGGCCGGAACGCATCTGAAGGCGCACCGAACAGCCACCGCGGACGATGACCACCGAAAGCTGAGGGCTATCGATTGCCCCTCTTACGGCAGCCCTGAGCGCTTTGACATCGAAGGCGTTGACCACTTTGACATCCTCAACACCGATACCGCGCACCAGTTGTTCCAGTTCCACTGCTGTGGTCTTCTCTCCCTGTGCTGAGATGCCGGTGCCGGGGTGGTCCTGATGGCCGGTCATGGCGGTGGTCCTGTTGTCCAGGATGATAATGGTGCCTCTACTCTGGTTGTAGATGGCGTTGACCACGCCGGTAATACCCGAATGGAGGAAGGTAGAATCACCGATGACCGCCACCACAGGTGCTGCTATCCCGGCCTTCTCCATGCCCAGCGCCTGACCGATTCCGGCCCCCATGCAGGCGGTGGTGTCCATAGCCTGCAGCGGCGGATAGGTTGCCAGCGTGTAACAGCCGATATCGCCGGTGATTATCAGGCTGCCTTCTTTTTCGGACCTACCCTTGCCGTCGAGCAGTCTCGAGCGCTGTCCGATGGTGTTGAGGACGAAGAAGATGCCGGTGTGGGGGCAGCCAGGGCAGAGCACCGGTGGTCTGGGTGGTAGTCCGGCGGGGGGCTCCAACTTTTTGCCCTCGGTGGCGGGCTCCAGCCAGCCTGCCCGGCAGGCTGCCCTTTCCACCGCTTCGGGGCTGAGTTCACCGAACCTGGGGATGAACTCCTTGCCCTGAACCTTTACGCCCAGCGCCAGTATATTTTCCTCGAGGAAGGGGTCGAGCTCCTCGATTACTATCAGCCGTTTTACGCTGGAGGCAAACTCGCGGAGGAGCTTTTCGGGGAGGGGGTAGGTCATCCCCAGTTTGAGAAAGGAGGCATCGGGAAAGACCTCTCTGGCGTACTGATAGGCGACCCCGCTGCTGACTATTCCCAGCTGGCTACTGCCCCAGAAGACCTGGTTGTAGGGGAAGGTCTCAGCGTACGCCTTGAGTTTGACCAGTCGTTCTTCCATGAGCGGTCGCCTGAGGCGGGCGTGGACGGGCAGCATGACAAATTTCTGCACATTGTGTTTGAAGCCGGCCGGTTGGGGCTCTTTTCGAGAGCCATTGACCACCACCACCGATTTGGCGTGGGAGATGCGGGTGGTGGTGCGCAAAAGCACCGGCGTATCGAACCCCTCGCTCAGGTCGAAGGCGATGGCGATGAAGTGGTACGCCTCCTGGCTATCTGCCGGCTCCAGCATGGGCACTTTAGCCATGCGGGCGTAGTGGCGGTTGTCCTGCTCGTTCTGCGAGCTGTGTATGCCGGGGTCGTCGGCGGAGACCACCACCAGCCCGCCCACCACCCCTGTGGTGGCCGCCGCCATGAAGGGGTCGCTGGCGACATTCAGCCCCACCTGTTTCATCGATGCCATGGCCCTAACGCCGGCGTAGGAGGCACCGAGGGCCACCTCCAGGGCCACCTTTTCATTGGTGGCCCATTCTGCGTGTATGTCTTTAAAGGTGGCCAGGGCCTCCAGTATTTCGCTGCTGGGGGTTCCGGGATAAGCGGCTGCCACCTTGACACCGGCGTGGTAGGCACCCAGTGCCAGTGCCTCGTTTCCCGAGAGGAGTCGTTTCATCATTTCCGCCTTAAACTAAAAATGGAGCCAGCGGTCGGACTCGAACCGACGACCGGCGGTTTACGAAACCGCTGCTCTACCGCTGAGCTACGCTGGCACGGGCGAAGCTAATAACTGTTGACAATGATAACGGCAGAGGGCGGGGGAAGTCAAACCCTTGTACCCGTCCAGTAGACTAGCGACAGACTAGTCTTAAATCCTGAGACCGGAAGAGCAGACTTGCTTCTCCGGTTATCTGGCTCTCTCCCATGATGCGAGGAGGGTAAATGGGACTGACCTTGGCCGGTACATGGTCCTTCTCTTGGATGGGGGTTAGGACGCCAGGTGTGCCTCTCCCGCGCCGCAGGTCCCCCTTTCCCTAGATGGGAGGACTCTATGAATTGCAGTTGTTGCTTGTGGACCATGTGTTCTCCCTCTCCCTAGATGGGAGAGGGTCAGGGTAAGGGCGCCTGTGAAACGCCTAAATATCGGTGTCACCCATCTATCTGAACCAGATCGCCACTGTGTTCCTATGCTAGTATGCTAGACAGGGTGCTTTTGTTGTGGTAATTTAGTGTAGAGTCGAGAGCTGTTGCCGGGTAAATCGAAGCAAGGGGGTAGACAATGAAGAGGACATGGATGCCAACGGTGGCCGGGATTCTGGACATAATAAGCGGCAGCGTGGGGATCGTATGGTTCTGCATCATGCTTGCTGGCGGGATGGTGATGAGGTTTGTACCACGCATGCCGATGATGTTGCCCCCGCTTCTTATGGGCATGGCAGTGCCGCTGATTTTGGTTGGTATCCTGGCTATTGTGGGCGGCGTCCACGCTTTGCAGAGGAAAAACTGGGGGCTTGCCCTGGCGGCCTCTATCGCTGCCTTTTTCCCATCGTGGGTACTGGGAATACCGGCTATCGTGCTGGTATCCCTGTCCCGGGACGAGTTTGAATAGCCTGTCCTGCCACTTACAGTCACGGTTCTGACAGGACCACCGTGCCCGGGGCGTTTTTCCTAGGACTTTGATTTTTCCAGAAGCGATGCTGAGCCCTGTCTGATGTCCTGCCGGGTGGCGATGGCGGTGGTTATCTCGTAGTTCAGGCCCAGTTCCAGCGGATATGACACCGCCACGTTTATAGCCCTCTTAGCCCCTTGAATTAGCGGTGGTGCGATGGCGGCTATTTCCTGTGCCAGCTTCCTCGCCTCTTCCATGAGCCTGTCCTGGGGGTAAACGTGTTCCACGAGCCCGATCCTGAGGGCTTCGGCGGCGTCTATGCGGCGGCCGGTGAATATGAGTTCCTTGGCCTTGCCGGGGCCGACGATCTTGGTAAGGCGCTGGGTGCCACCGGTATCCGGGATGGTCCCCATCTGCACCTCGGGCAGACTGAATACGGCATTCTCGGAGGCCAGTCTGATATCGCAGGCCAGGGCAAGCTCCATGCCGATGCCCAGGCAATAGCCATTGATGGCGGCTATCACCGGCACGGGCAGGTTCTCGATCATGCTGTATATCTGTCCGCCGAACTGGAGGGCGTCGAAGTCAGAGCGCACATTGCCCCGTGGCATGAACCCCTGTCCTGAAGCTGCCGCTTTGAGGTCCAGTCCCGACGAGAAGGCGCGGTCGCCGGCGCCGGTGACTATGACAGCGCGCACCCGTGTCTCAGCCAGTGTCCGCTCCAGGGCTTCCTTCAAGCCCTGCAGAACCTCTCCGTTTATGGCGTTCCTGACCTCGGGCCTGTTGAGTGTGATAACGGCTATCTGGTCCTCGATGCTGACAAGTACTTTAGGTTGTTCGGTCATGGGTGCTCCTTTGAGTGGGTGTCTTCACTGTAGTGGCTCGGGCCTTTTTCTGAGGGTGGAGATGAGACTTTCCAGCGGAATGGCGGTGAGCGTCAGGGTCTGGAGTCCACCCCTGGCGCTGAGGTGTATCGCTACCTTGGCTGCCACCTCGTCGCTCGGGGCTTCGATAATGTTGACGAAGTCGTATGGTCCGAGAAGACCGTACTGGGCGATTATCTTTACTCCTAAGTATTCGACCTCTTTGTTCAGCTCCTTGAGCCACTCCGGGTATTCCTCCATCTTTCTTCGCCCCTCGCCGGTGAGGGTGGTGAGCATAAGATACACAGCCATTGCCGCCTCCTTTAGTCTTGGTACGCTTATTATAGCTTTGCCAGGGCAAAATTGCCAGAGTCGTCGAGGCCTGCGTGGTCCCGAGCTGGACCTTTGCCGGCAGCTATGGGTGTGTTGTAAATACAAAAAGTCGTGGCCGGCGAATCTGCCGGGGTATTGACACAGAACAGGAAGGTGGTATACTAGGGCAAAAATCAGCGGGAGGTGCTTCTATGAGTAGACGTGTTATCTTTGCACTTCTTGGCTCTGTGCTCGTCCTGGCGCTGGTTGCCGGCTGTGCGCCGGGAGGGGCAGCGCCCACAGGCAAGGAGCCGGTGGTAATCGGCTACATCGGGCAGGTGTCATCCTCGGCGATCAAACCGGCGATGGACGCCATGAAGTGGGCGATCGACGAGGTGAACGCTGCCGGCGGTCTTCTGGGCAGGCCGATAAGGTTTGTCACCGAGGACAGCAAAGGTGAGACCGCGCTGGCCGTGGCCGCCGCCACCAGGATGGTGCTGGGCCACAAGGCCCTGGTCTACTATGTAGAGGGCAGGACGGAGATGAACCTGGCCATCATGCCCAAGTCGGCAGCGCTGTACAAGCAGCAGCCGCACCTCATGATCGCCCAGGGCCCTATGGGCAGGGAGATAACTCTGCCTGTGGTGGAGCAGTATGACACCTACAAGTTCCTCTTCCGGGACTATGTACCTGAGGACAGCTTCTGGTGTGAATCGGTATTTCCCACCTATTTCACCTTCTGGAAGGAGGTGATGAAGGCGAAGAAGCTAGCCATTTTGTGGGAGGACCTTTCCTGGACCATAGCGTGGCGCAACGGTCTGCCGGACAAGGGGCTGCCCAGGCTGGAGGACTTCGCTAAAGAATACGGTATAGAGACGGTATACTCCAAGGCGGTGCGCCCCAGGGCTGGCAGCTATCTGCCTATCCTTGAGGCTATCGCCAACAGCGGGGCGGAGGTGATCTTCTTTGTCAGCAGCTGGTTTACCGATACCGATGTCTTTGTGAAGCAGTGGGCGGAGTCCACGGCGAAAGACATCCCGGTGACGCTGTTCGGCGGCACATCTCAGAGTTACTTCTTCTGGCCGGCTACCGGCGGTAAGTGTCTCGGCGTGGTCACTGCTTTTCAAGAATATGAGTTACCTCAAGGTCCGGACTTCATTGCCTGGATGAAAGAGGCCAAAAAGCGTGGTCTACCTGTCCAGGGTAATACCGTGCTGTCCTACGGTGATATATGGTTCCTCTGGGAGGTGGTGAACAAGGCGCAGAGCCTTGACCCGGAGAAGCTGATACCGGTGATGGAGACAACGATACTTACGGAGAAAGACCGTCATTACGGTCAGGACACAAAGGTCGGTGGCTATGTGCTCTCTACCCTTTCCGGGCAGTGTTCTGCGAAAGTGGCACCGTTCTTCCATTCCGGAATCTTGGCCGACCCCAACAACCCCAGAAAGGACCATCCCTTGCGCGAGCAGCGCAAATGGGTTGACCGCTGGACCATCATCGGGCAGTTCCAGGGCCCGGACAATGTAGCTATATTGTGCACGGGCAATGGCACTCCGCCTCCGGACTATCGTGGCAATTATGCCCAGCCGGAGAAGTACAAGACCCCGGCGCAGCTGAGGAAAGAGGCCGGCTGGAAGTGACGCGGGTACATGAGAGGCTTTTAGAAGGAGGAGAAGATGAAAAAGACGCATATTTATGCCCTGGTGGTGGCCCTGATAACCGCAGGACTACTGGCCCTGACGGGATGTGCCGGCAGTGCCAAGTCCCCGTGCACCGTAAAGCTGAACTATATTTCTGACCTCTGGAACGGTAGCGAGGTCTATGTTGGCGAGGTATCGTTTACAGTGACCAATCCCAACAGTGCCCCGGTCGCCTTGAGCTCATTCACCTATTCGGTCAACGTTAAGGGCAAGGAAGGGGCTACCAAAATCTACGAGAAAATCGGCCTGCCGGAGATATACATACCGGCCAAAGGCAAAGTCGATCTAAACCTCCCCTTCTTTGTCTCCTGGTATGAAGGGCTTTTTGTGCCCAAATACACTTCGGTGGGTGTTGACCCCGCCTCGGCCGCTGCATTTGCGACGGGGATATACAAACTCATCGGCGGCAAGAAGCCTTCGTACACTGCCCTTCAGGCGGTGATAGACAAGGCATGGGAGGGGGCATCCGGTCCGCCTGCTGACTTTGTGGTGAAGGTGTCGTTCGACATGCTCACCGGCAAAGGCGTGGTAACGGTCCCGCCGGTGGAGCTTACCTACACCAAGTAGCGGGGTGGCTAACAAGCAGGAAGGGGGCTCTCTTTTTAGAGAGCCCCCTTTATTTTTAAGCCCTTAATGACGGGACGTGGCCTATTCCGAGAGGTATTTCTGCCGAACGTAGTCGTTGTCCTGGCCGATTTCGCAGGAGACCCATTTGACCCTCGGCGGTGTCTCCGACATTTTGGCGAAGTTGACCGGGAGGACGAATTTGCCCAACTTCGGGTCGTCAAATTGCTGGAACGATTTACGGACATACCAGTGCAGGTTCTTCATGGCGGTGGAGGGGCTTTCCACCTTCATCACGAACGGTATGCCGCCGCCGCTGAGCTTGGAGCGCACCGCTTTAAGGCTGTAGTTGATTGTCCTGGTGACCAGCTCGTCTGAAGTGAGCTTGGTGGTGGCGCCCTCAAGGTGTGCTGTAAGCTGGTCGATGCGGCGCAGGTCGTCGGTGATACGGTCGGAGATGGTCTTGAACTCCTCCTCGACTTCTCTCTTGAACAGGTTTAGAATCTTCAATAGCGCCCTGAAATCATTATCTCTACCTGCGGCTATAGCTACGAAGCCGTCCTTGGTCTTGAATACACCGTAAGGGCACATGGAGAAATCGTAGCGGCCCAGTCGCGGACGTGCCTTACGCCAGGTATTGCCGGCGATGACCGGGTACTGTGCCAGCGTGGCGTAGCTGTCTGCGGTGGCGATATCTACCATCTGTCCCTCACCGCTCATCTCCCGGAACAGCAAGCTCATGGCGCCGCCGATGGCAGCCTGTGTGCCTGCCATGTACCACGCCATCCAGGTGCCAGCCCGGGTGGGCCAGTTATAAGGTTCCTCCCCGGTCTCAGGGTCGCCAATGATTGCTGCCAGCCCCGATGCGGCTTGTGCTGTGATATCGGCATCTGGCACCGGGGCAAATTCCTCGGCCCTTTTCCCATACTGGCCGTATGGTGTGATAGCAATATAGACCAGCCGCGGGTTGAGCTGGCTCAACTGCCTGTAGCCGATGCCCCAGGAGTCCATCTGTCCTGGAGGGAAGGTCTCGATGACGATGTCAGCCTTCCTGGCGAGTTTGACGAAGTCTTTTCTCCCCTCCTCGGTGCGCAGGTCGAGGGTAAAGTAGCGTTTATTTCTGGCCTCCATCAGGAAGGGGATGCCGACGCCGTTGACGGTTACGCCGAAGGGTGTCATCTTGCGTGCCGGGTCACCCTCTGGCGGCTCGATCTTGATGACCTCTGCTCCGAACTCGGCGAAGAAGCTGGCGGCTATTATGCCGGCAAAGTTAGCATAGCTGGCGTCAATCACCACCACACCTTCCAGCGCCTCCGGTTTGCCCTCGGGGCTCATCATGCTGGCGAGGAGCTGTTCGCGTTCCTTCCTGGCAGCAGCAACGCCGCCATATCGAATAAGGACCTGCTCCTTGGGTTGCTTGGTCGCTGTCATGCTGTGCCTCCTCCGTTGCCCTGATAGTTGAACATGGGGTCGGTGGTGATATCGTAGTAGATCGGGGGTTTAGCTCCCGGTCTGTCATCCCAGTACCCGATTACCTTCTTTTTCTCCAGGTCTTCAAGTTCCTCATCTGACAGCCCCAGCCACCCCTTCAGGACATAGCGGTTGTGGTAGCCGACGGGACGGCAGAGCCAGTTAACTTTAGCCGGGCTTCTGCTGAGAATAGCCTGAGGTCCGGGGAGGAGGAACTCGCGGTACATGTCGTCATAGAAGGACTCGACGCTCCCCCTTTCCCTGCGCCACTCCTCGTGTGTTATTTGATAGTCGTCCACCACCTCAGCCGCGGGGAAGCCGTGTTTCTTTGCCAGGTCGATTATTTCTGAGGCATCCTTCTGGCCGGCCCACTCCTGTGTAACTCTATTCAGCTCCTGTGCATTCTCTGGCTTCAGTCTTTCCAGCGCAGTAGGGTATCTGGTCGCCAGGTCGTTCCGTCCCATGGCTGTACAGAGTGCTTTGAACTGGTCATCGGTACCCGCTGCCAGCCCGACGAATTTGCCGTCACGCGTCTTGTGGATGAAGGCGGGTGCCATGGCGGGGTCGACATTGCCGGTGCGTTCCAGCTCCTGCCCGGTTATGCTGAAATAGGTGAAATGTGGCAGCAGCCTGGTCATGGTCTCCACCTGGGCCAGGTCTATGTACTGGCCCTTGCCTGTCTTCTTGCGGTAGTACAGCGCAATGAGTATTACCAAAGCGCCCAGCGTCCCCGGGTAGAAGTCTCCAAGATAGTCCGGGAGCTTGTAATACTTGTCCGTGCCCGGGTAACCGGTTATGGTGATGGTGCCGGCAGCGGCCTGGGCCAGCAGGTCCCAGCCGGGGAAGAACCGCAGCGGACCGTACTGTCCATAGGTGGAGCAGCTCAAATAGATGATGTCGGGTTTGACCTCGCGCAGCTGGGTATAGCCTACGCCCCAGGCCTCGGCAGTCCCGGCAGCCAGGTTTTCCACCGCCACATCAGCTTTCTCTGCCAGCCTGTAGACAAGCTCCTTGCCCTCCGGTTTTTTCAGGTTTATGGTGACGAAATACTTGTTCAGATGTAAGGAGTGTGACAGCGGGTTGGTGTGTTTCCAGTATTTTCCCCACCAGGCCCCGAGCCTGAGCATATCGCCGCTGCCGGGCTCTTCGATTTTAATGACATCGGCGCCGTAGCGTGCCAGAATACCGGTGCACGTTGGTCCGTAAATGAAATGGGTGAAGTCGAGCACCCTGATGCCTTTGAGGGGCTGGGGTTTATCTTTAACTTTAGCGGGGTCGAACAGTTCCTTGGCGAAACGGAAATATTCCTCCATGTTACACTCCTAGGTAGGCTTTCTTGACTGTCTCGTTCTGCAGCAACTCTTTGCTATCGCCGCTCAGTATTATTCTGCCGTTTTCCAGCACGTATCCCCGGTGGGTTATGGCCAATGCCTGGCGGACATTCTGTTCCGAGAGGAGGATGGTGATCTTCTCATCTCGTAGCTTTGCCAGAGTCCTGTAGACTTCGGAGAGGAGCTTTGGCGCCAGCCCCAGTGATGGCTCATCGAACATCATGAATTTGGGCATTGCCATAAGCCCTCTGCCGATAACCAGCATCTGCTGCTCACCGCCGCTGAGACTGCCGGCAGGTATCCTCCGTCTCTCCTTGAGCACCGGGAACAGGGCGTATACCCTTTCAATGGACTGTTTTCTCTTCCGCCAGGCCTCGTTGGTGTAAGCGCCCAGGTAAAGGTTTTCTTCCACCGTGAGGTAAGGAAGCGTCCTTCTGCCTTCGGGGACCTGGATGATGCCGAGTTTCACGATATAGTGAGGCGGCTTGTTCTCTATATGTTCGCCCTGGAATATGATGCTGCCCGATGACGCTTTGTAGATTCCGGAGACGGTGTTTACCAGCGTCGTCTTGCCGGCACCGTTTGACCCCAGCAAGGCGACCATTTCACCCTCTCTGACCTCGAGGCTTACATCATGCAGGACGGGGATAAGCCCATGGGACACGTTGAGACTTCGTATTTCAAACATTGACCTCTTCTCCCAGATATGCTTCTATTACCTGCGGGTTACTTGCCACCTCCTGCGGGGGCCCCTCGGCTATTTTCTGACCGTAATGCAGCACGATGACGCGGCTGGCGGCTTTCATCAGCACTGCCATGACGTGCTCGATCCAGAGCACGGTAACGCCGAAGTAGTCTTTTATGCGTTCGATGAGCTTTACTGCTTCATCAGCCTCGGCCGGGTTCAATCCGGCTACAACCTCGTCGAGGAGTATCAGCTTGGGCGTGGTGGCAAGAGCCCGTGCCAGTTCCAGAAGTCTGAGCTCGTAAAGGGAAAGTTCCTCGGCTTTGACATTCCTTTTGTGGAATAAGCCGACGATTTCCAGATAATGCATTGCCTCTGCAGAGGCATCCATGAGGCTCCGCTCCGTCATGTCCTTGCCGCAGAGGGCACCGACGACGATGTTGGCTGAGGTCAGCAGCCCGGGGAAGGGTCTCGGTATCTGATAGGTGCGGGCGAGCCACAGTTTACACCTTTTCCACGGTGGCAGGTTGGTGATGTCGGTGCCGGCAAACTCGATCTTGCCGGAGTCCACCGGAAGCGTACCGGAGATCAAGTTTATCAGCGTGGTCTTACCGGCCCCGTTGGGCCCCATCAGCCCTACGGTCTCCCCTTCATAGATAGAAAAGCTGACACCGTTCACCGCGGTGAGGCCGCCGAAGCTTTTATAGACATCGGTAACTTTGAGCAGCTCTTTAGCCATTTATCTGCCCTCTCACTTTGTGATTTTGAAGTGCGGTTTGTAGTCCCGGTAGTGTCTCTTACGATAGAGACCGAAGAGCCCTTCCTCGCGGAAGATCAGCAGCAATGTCAGCATGATGATGGGGAACAATATTGGCGAAAGGTCGCCGGCAAAGCGTATCAGCAGGACCTCGATGAGCGTCACCACATAGCCGCCGAGGACGATTGCCCAGGCGCCGCGACCGCCGATGACCAGTGCCATGAACACTTTCATCATAAAAGTCATGGGCAGGTACGTTATGCCCGAGAAAGCGCCGAAGTAATGGGCATAGAACCAGCCCACTATGGAGATCATCACCGCAGGTCCCACAAAGGAGGCTATCTTGATGCGGTTTATGTTCACCCCCAGACCGTTGGCTACCTCTTCATCGTCATTGATGGCCGCCATCTGGAGGGCGTAGCGCGACCTCAGAACCCTATCGGTGATTGCCACGTATATAAGCATCAGGGCCAACGCCATGAAGGCATAGAGGAGCTGGTTCAGCATGAAGTTGGGGAAGTTCACCAGAAACGGGATACCGGAAAGCCCGGTGTCACCTTTGAAGATATCGAAGACAAAGGTGACCTCGAGAAATATCAGCGGTAGCAGGAGTGTGAGCAGGGCGAAGTAAATGCCGCCGGCAAGGAGCGTGAGAGGGCTGAAGATGAGTCCGGTGAGCAGTCCGGCGGCTGTGGCAGCCAGCAGTGTGAGCCCCGGCCCCAGTCCGAAGTGTATGCTGAGCAAGCCGGCGGTAAAACCACCAATGCCAACGAAGAACTGGGGGCCGAAGTTGAACCTCCCTGTGCCGATAAGCATCAGAATTACCGGGAGCACGATACAGGGTAGCAGGCTGCCCTCGATGAACGTGGCCAGCAGCGGTGGATAGACGAAGTACAGGACTACGGGGGTCAGAATGAGGATGCTGATGCCGATGATATGGGGGCGCCAGTACCTGGGTTCAATGGCCCAGTCCCACTTTACACCGAAGAGGCGGAGTACTATTCTGTCTCGTTCCCATTCAATGATGCTCATGTCAGTTCACCTCACCAGACGCTCTTGGTCTTGATAATGCCCTGAGGTCTCAGGATCAGCACGATGAAGACAACGATCAGCGCCGATAGGCCCATAAGTCGTGGTTCTCCGATAGCGAAGGCGACGAAGGCATGGCAGAAGGCTATTATGTAACTGGCGATGATGGTGCCCTTAAGGTTCCCCAGGCCGCCGAGCACGGCTATCAGGATGGCGATGCCTAAATAAGCCTGCCCTATGCTGGAGTCTATCGCCCAGATGGGTGCCACGGTAAGTATGGCAACTATGGGTGGTATTATAGTCATGAGGAAGACGATCATAAAGAGCTGTTCCACATTTATACCTAATATGCGGCTGGAATATACATCGTAGGAGATAGCGCGTACCGCCAGCCCCATTTTGGTCCTGGTGAAGAAGAGGACGAAGAGGAGGGTCATCGCTATCCCTACGCCGGCGGCGAACAGCAGCTGATTGGACACCGTTATGGGGCCGATCTGGGAGGTGCCAGGGAATACCGTCGTCTCCAGATAGACACCTTTATAGATAGGGTAGAAGACATCGGCACCGAGCTGCAGGATGAGGGCGATGAAGATGACGGTCATCACGAACATGAACTCCTCGTCCTGCTTGAACCTGAAGGGCACGAGGATGAACCTGTAAAGGATATAGGCTATCACCGCCTGAAGGGCGAACATGGCCAGTATTGCCCAGCCAAGCGGCAGGTGGAATATGTCCATAAACATCCAGGTAAAGTAGATGGCGCCGATGAAGAGGTAACCATAGCCGAAGTGGAATATCTTGAGGACGCCTGTGATCAAGGAGAAGCCGAGAGAGACCAGGAGGTAGAGAGAACCCAGCAGGAAAGTGTAGAGAAGCACCGTGCCAAGTGTAGTCAGCATAGCAGTTCCCCCCGCTTGTTATTTTAACCAAGTTGCCGGGGACAAATTATATTTGCCCACTCTTCAGACTATCGCGGTTGTCCCTCCAACAGCCGATTCTGTCAGAGATACGCCTTGTCCCGGCTGGGTTTGCAGCAAAAAGTTAGCCCATATGGTAGCCAATGCTCGGGGGGTTGTCAAGTGACGGGGAATTCGTTTGACAGCCAAAGGGTGGTGGTATAAACTTATGTCCGCATTTCCTGCGGGGCAAATACTTAACAGTTTTGTCCCCCAGCAAAGCAAATCGACAGAAGGAGGAAAACGATGAGAAATGAAGTCGCCGTTGTTGATGTGGTGAGGTCGCCCGTGGGCATCCGTACCCAGAGGAGGTATTCGGATATCTGTCGGGTAATGCCTGATGAGCTTCTGGCGCACTGTCTGCAGGCGTTGATAAAGCGCAATGGCATCGATCCTGGTATAGTTGAGGATATCATTTGTGGTACCTCAGACCGTCCACACAATTCTGGAAGGACCGCTGCCCTGGCTGCAGGCTTTCCGCCCGAGGTGGCTGGTTGTCAGGTAAACAGGCAGTGTGCTGGCTCGCATACTGCCCTTCATTTTGCCACTATGGAGATACTTACTGGCTATGCCGACATCACCATAGCCTGCGGTGTAGAGGCTATGTCCCGTGACTGGCAGGTAAGGAAAGAAGTACAGCCACCGCCAACACAGTCGGCTACTGGGGCGCCGGTGCCGCCTGACTATATGGTCCAGGGGCTGATAGATGCTTTTAACAAGCATGGTGGTGCCTGCAACATGGGGCAGTCCGCAGAGGCCATTGCCCGCAAGTGGGATATCTCGAGGGAGGTGCTGGACGACTTTGGCTACTGGAGTCAGGAGAAGGCAATAAAGGCGACCAAGGAAGGGAAATTCAAGAACGAGATCGTTCCTATACCGGTAAAGATGGAAGATGGGACGGTCAAGGTGGTGGAGATCGATGAGACGATCAGGTTTGACCTCGACCGTGAGAAGATGAGGGCCCTGCCGCCGGCGTTTATCCCGCCGCCTTTTATGGGCATCACCGAGGGTAGAGTGACGGCCGCCAATTCAGCCCCGATAAGCGATGGTGCTGCTGCTGCCCTGTTGATGAGCGTGGAAAAAGCCAAACAGCTCGGGTTGAAGCCGCGTGCCTATTTGAAGGCTGACCGCATGTGCGTGCTGGGCGTCAACCCCGGGCCCTATCAGTTGACCGGGCCCATTCCAGCCACCCAGAAGGTGCTCCAGCGCTCTGGCATGAAGCTGTCAGACATTGGCTGGTTTGAGGTCAATGAAGCTTTTGCCTCGGTGGTCGTTGCCTGGGCCAAGGAACTGGGCCTACCGTGGAACGACCCCAGGATCAACCCGCACGGTGGTGCTATCGCTCTGGGCCATCCGCTGGGAGAGTCCGGTGTCAAACTGCTGGCCACCGCGGTCAATGGCATGGAGCAGAACAACGTAAAGTATGGGCTGCTCACCATGTGCGTTGGTCTGGGACAGGGCATAGCCACCATAATTGAGAAGGCATAGGAGACACTGTGAGTTCGAGACGGGGCTCAGGCCGGTGATGTAAGACGCCGGTCTGAGCCCTGTGCTATACGGGCCGGTGGGCTTACTGAAGGCTGCGGCCTATGTTTCCCAACTTATTCTCCAGCTCCTTCTGGCGGAGGGCGAGGGTAAGGTCGCCACGGGTCTTCTCCAGGATGCCGCGGACGTTGTCGGTAACCCGCCTCAGCCCCCAGGTGATGGCATCGGGAAAGTCCATGGTCATCAGGGTGTGGTAGATGTCCTCCATTGCCTCTAGCAGCTCCTCACACCTGGAGAAATCGTTCTGTCTGAGCTGGTCGAGGAGATAGCGCCTGAGTTCGCCCACCGCTTCCCCCAGACCGTTAAGGTAGGCAGCGTAACTTATTCTCAGTTCGTCCGGATCGGGCAGCGGTTGCTGACTGACGATGGCCAGGACTATGGTAGCCTCTGCCAGCTCTTTTTGTGCGTCGTGAACGAATCCGGTCTGTGCCAGGTCGGCGTGTTTTTCGGTCTTGTGCTCCAGTTCCTGAAGCAGGCTTCTGGCCGCAGCCAGATTCCTCTGCGCCCCCTGTTCATCATGGCGATGTACCGAGCGGACCGTCAGGGCGCTATGACGGATTATCTCGCGGCAGAGGCGCAGGGCCTCCTCCCTGGCAGCATCCTTTGCCGTGAACAGAGCGTGTGCCCTCTCGGCTATGGCCTCAAGATTCCGGATGGCTTTTTGTGGCTTCAATTTCTTTCACCAGCAGACGTGTTGCCTGTTCTATGTTTTCCTGTCTGATAACGGCGCTGACCACCGCTGCTGCTTCCACTCCTGTTGCCATGACCTCCGTGATGTTTTCGTGGTTGATGCCGCCGATGGCAACTACGGGCAGGGATACCGCCTGTCTTATTTCTCGCAGTCGCGCCAGGCCTATCACCTCAGCGTCTGGCTTGGTCGGCGAGGGGTATACGGAGCCAGCGGCGATGTAGTCCGCCCCCTGTGCCTGTGCTTCTAAGGCTTGTTCCACGGTGCGTGTGGAGACGCCGATGAGTTTCTCCACCTGGAGCTCTCGTCTTACCAGGGATACCGGCAAGTCTTCCTGTCCGATGTGCAGTCCATCGCATTCTACCGCCAGCGCGATATCCAGGTGGTCGTTGATTATAAAGAGGACGTTGGAATTGCGGCACAGCTCGGCTATTTCCCGAGCGAGGTGCAGGAGTTCCCGCTTGCTGCGTTTCTTATCACGGAGCTGGATGGCATTGGCGCCGCCGCTGATGGCCCGGGCGACGACCTTCGTTTCGTCTTTATAGCCCAGCGTTGCGGCATCGATAACGATATACAGCCCTTTGAGGCGGGAGACTTTGTCGTGGCGGAGCAGTCTGGACAGGAGCTCCTTCTCCAGAGCATACACGGTGAAACGGGCCTTTTCAAACGTCCCGGAGTCTAACTGTCCGCTGAGCTCAGGCAGTTTTGCCATCTCCTCCATCACCCTCAGCGCCTGCTCGACCCGCTTGGCGTTGGCTGCTACAAGTGCTGGCAGGTCGGCTTGCGGGGATGGCCGGGCAGCAGTGCCCACGTCTGTACCTGTGTCCCTGGCAGCGATAAGTCCACTATCAAGGCGGGCCAGCTCCCTGATCAAGCTATGGCGCAGGGATTTGAGCTGCTGGGTCAGGGGCTGATTGTTGAGGCTGAAGCGGGCTATGTCTTCAAGGAGGCGCAGCCCCTCGCCGATGCGGTTGCAATTGGCATCAATGATACGCAGCGTCTGGTGAAGCACTCTGAAGGTCCTTTAGCGGTTCTGGCAATACGCCTTCTCTGGCGGCTTCGATCTTCTGTTTGAGCTGGGTTGGTAGCTCCATGCCCATGTCCTTGAACTTCTTTTCCACCCACCTGCCTATGTTACGCGGGTCTTTGTAATAGTCCGGCCCGGGACGTCCGTGCTGACCGCTTTCCTCATGGATGCTGCTAAAAGACCTGTGGTAGGCGAAGGTCGAAAGGACACGGCTGAGATCTGTGCTGCCGCAATGGCTGCATTTTGGCTGGAAAGCGGCTGTGTAGCTTTTCAGCAGGAAACTGCTTTTTCTGCCGCAGGCAGGGCAAAAGTATTCATAGATAGGCATGTGTCGTTATCCCTTTGCGTCCTGTTTTTCCGCTGCGCCGCCAGCAGGGGACTTCATGTCCGGCATTTCTCCTCTTTCCATCCTTTCCAGCATCTCCTGGTATTCGGGAGCCACCGGTTCATCCCGACTGATCCGCCTGTTCCATTCCGCCAGAGCCCTGGGGTCGTTTGCCAGCATGCCTCGTGTCAGGTTGGTGTCCGAAAGTATATCTTCGTAAATGTCCCGGTATGTCTTCCGTACAGCGAATGTGGAGAAAAGGCGGTGCAGGTCGGGGCTGCCACACTGGGGGCACAGGGGCACCGCCTGGGATGATGCCAGATGCAAAAGTGACACCCTCTTCTGACAGCTATAGCACCAGTACTCGTAGATCGGCATGGTATTCTACTGCATTTTAGCACAACCGCTGAAAACATGAGAGTCTACACAGGTGCGTTGACAGCGGGGGTGGAGTACTTTAAAATCCAGAAGATGGCAAAGCAGATGAAAAGCGATGAGATAAGGAAGACGTTCCTGGGCTTTTTTGAAGAGAAAGGGCATCTGGTCATCCCCAGTTCCTCTCTCGTCCCGTATGGCGACCCAACCCTGCTGTTCACCACGGCGGGGATGGTGCAGATAAAGCCCTACTTTCTGGGACTGGCAGTGCCCCCCAGCCCGCGTCTGGCTTCATGCCAGAAGTGTTTCCGCACCACCGATATCAACTAGGTGGGGGACGCCAAGCACCTGACTTTTTTTGAGATGCTGGGGAATTTCAGCGTTGGCGACTATTTCAAGAGGGAGGCCATTCGCTGGGCGTGGGAGTTCGTCACGGAGCGGATGAAGATAAGCCCCGAGCGTCTATGGGTCACCATATATCTGGATGATGATGAGGCTTTCCGCTACTGGCAGGAGGTGGGGTTTCCGGCGGAGAAAATAGTCCGTCTGGGCGAGGAGGACAACTTCTGGGGGCCCGCTGGAGATTCGGGGCCGTGCGGTCCCTGTAGCGAAATCCATTACGACTTCGGCGTCGAAGCCGGCTGCGGACGGGCTGACTGTAGCCCGGGGTGCGATTGCGGTCGTTTTTGCGAGGTGTGGAATCTGGTGTTCACCGAATATGACCAGAGCCCCGATGGCAGGCGCACCCGTCTGCCGAGGCCCAACATAGATACCGGGATGGGGCTGGAGAGGATAAGCGCTGTCATGCAGGGCGTCTCGTCCGTATATGATACTGACCTGTTCTTGCCGCTGCGTGACAAAGCCTGCCAGATAGCCGGCGTAAGCTATGGGAAAGACGAAACTATCGACAGGGCGGTCCGTATCGTGTGCGAGCACAGTCGTGGTGTTGCCTTTCTCATCGCCGATGGTGTACTGCCTGCCAATGAGGGCCGGGGATATGTGCTGCGGCGTATACTGCGGCGGGCCTGTTTCTTTGGCAGGAGGCTGGGTGTGGACAGGCCGTTCTTCAGCGAGATGGCTGGGGCTGTGATAGAGAGGATGGGGCATGTCTACCCGGAGCTGGTGAGCAGCAGGGGGCTGATTGAGGAGGTGGTAAAGGTGGAGGAAGACAAATTCGAAAGTACTCTGGATGCCGGGATAGACCTGGTCGATGAAGCGATACAGGATGCTTTGAAGGAGGGGAGGGGCCTCATCTCCGGGAAAGACGTGTTCAGGTTCTGGGATACCTACGGGTTCCCGGTGGAACGCACCACCGAGATCGCTCGCGCGCGTGACGCTGAGGACGAACGACTCGGCGGGCTTACCGGCGCTGCGTGGGTTCGTTTCGTGCCGGCCGCGCTCTTTCGCACGATGATCCGCCTCGGCTCGCGAAGCGTCCGCGTGGCACGCCGCTACGGCGTGGTCTCGGTCACATCGGTGGGGATGTTCCTCGGCGGCGCGGTCTGGCTCGTACCTCTCAGT